>Ga0209575_10000108_pt1 | contig 91474 bp, 71 predicted proteins | sample Medcelwee11metaG_FD_187172 | JGI IMG/M metagenome (GOLD analysis project Ga0209575, IMG submission 187172) | Freshwater pond sediment microbial communities from the University of Edinburgh, under environmental carbon perturbations - Medium... | ecosystem: Environmental > Aquatic > Freshwater >... | reverse complement strand
ATGGGTAATAGGGAATGGGTAATAGGGAATGGGTAATAGGGAATGGGTAATAGGGAATGGGTAATAGGGAATGGGTAATAGGGAATGGGTAATAGGGAATGGGTAATAGGGAATGGGTAATAGGGAGCATCTCACTTCTGCTCTCAATATTTACTACAACATTTGGGATTGCTATACTAGGTATTAATCAAATTAAATTAAACTGAATTAATGATAATATTCCTACATAGTTAATTATTCATTTATTCGATATTTTAAATTTATCTTAACCGTATTTTTACTTATATAAAAATTAGATATAACTTATCTAAAACCTATATAGGACAATTTATCTTTGTGTCTCATGTCTCTTCATGTACGACAAAAGCAAAATTATTGTGGCATCAAAAAATAAATGCTTGTTATTACTCATATAGCCATAAGATGGGGATAACGATATGGTGATAACGACTACAATCCTTGGCTGAAATACTTGAATTTTCAAATATTGATGATTTTTTTGTTAAAAAATATTCCTAAATATTTTTGTGATCTAAGTCACAAAAAATATAATTTTAAATCACCTCTACAAAACTTAATATTTGTGTTACATTTCTTAACAGGTTAAACAAAGGCAAAAACGGGCCACAAAAAGACCATTAGTCAAACTTGTTTTGGTAAATTATGAAGTTAATAAACAGCTAATATAACTAATAGATTAAATCCGTATATTTAATCATTACGCTTATTTAATTAGCTGGAAAATTAAATTCTGTTTTGCTAAAAATTGCAGGAAAATGCCGATTTTTTTCCTAACAAACATAAAATATTCAAATACAAACTAAAAACAATATGCCATTTACAATAGACACAGCCAGAAATATTTTCCCTAATACTTTAGCTGCCGATGCCGTACCTGCTACAATTGCCCGCTTTCAACAGTTAAGTGCGGAAGATCAACTTGCTTTAATCTGGTTTGCTTATTTAGAAATGGGCAAAACAATTACTATTGCTGCTCCTGGTGCTACTAGTATGCAGTTTGCTGAACAAACTTTAAAGGAAATGGTAGCGATGACTCCTTTACAACAAAGTCAAGCGATGTGTGATTTAGCTAACCGCACCGATACACCTGTTAGCCGTATGTATTCCACCTGGACAGCTAATGTGAAATTGGGTTTTTGGTATGAATTAGCCAAATTAATGGATCAAGGTAAAATTGCTCCGATTCCTGCTGGCTATAAGTTATCCGCTAATGCTAATGCTGTATTGAATACTATTATTGGTTTAGACCCCGGTCAGCAAATCACCGTATTACGGAATGCTGTAGTTGATATGGGTTTTGATACTAATAAAATCACTAACTTCAAACAGATTAGTGAACCTGTGGCTCCTCCTAAAGAAATGTCAGAACGGACTAAAGTGGCAATCGAAGGTATTAATAATGCCACGATTAATAACTACATGGATAATTTGAATGCTAATGATTTTGATGCCTTAATTGAATTATTCACAGCAGATGGAGCTTTACAACCACCTTTCCGTAAACCAATTATTGGTAAGGAAGCTGTTTTAAGATTTTTCAAGGAAGAATGTCAAAATCTCAAACTAATACCAGAAAGAGGTGTATCTGAGCCAACTGATGATGGTTTCACTCAAATTAAAGTAACTGGTAAATGTCAAACACCTTGGTTTGGTGGCAATGTCGGTATGAATATTGCTTGGCGTTTTCTACTTGACCCTGAAAATAAAATTTTCTTTGTGGCAATTGATTTATTAGCTTCTCCTAAAGAGTTATTAAATTTAGTTCGTTAGTTTTTCCCCAGAATACATAGTAACCGTAAATATTTTGCGGTAAATGTTTGGAGTGGGAGCATCTCGCTCCCTACTGCTTCAATCTATATAAAGCAAGAATTTCGCAGTCCTTTTTGTAATAATTAAATTATTATAATTAAAATAAGATTACTATATAAATAATTGAAGATTGTGATAAAATATTATTATCATAAAAATAATTTATAAATGATTCTTTCAGTCGATATTTCATAAGATTTACTGTCTGAATAATCAAAATAAACTTTTTGATGATTAAGCTATTTGTAGAAAATACTTGTTATTAAATTTCATAAATTTAAATTTAAACTTAAATACACAGGTAAAGATAACAAATTGCTTTTATGTACGCTCTATCAGCAAGGGCGTTTTTTATTGAATGAATGAATTGAATTAATGAATTGTTAACCTAAAAAAATATGCCAGATTCTCAATGGTCAAGTGTAGAACAAGAAATAGCCCATCAGCTTTTAGCAAAAGCCTATCTGAGAGAAACTACGGCTTTAATGTCGGAAGTGCGGGAACAATCTAATAGTATTACTGAAATTAGTCAACTTTGGGCTTTACATGACTATTTAAGTAGTAAAAGATATGATATTGATGGCAAATATGATGAACGAGATACTGCCCCATTTTTTACCCTTGCTAAATTAATTAAACAGGGATGGTTAGACCTTGATGAATTAGCTGGTTTAAGTCCAGATAAAAAATCTAAGGTGTCTGCTTTAACAAAAATGCAGTAATTGTTCATAAGATTTACCATCAGTCAAATGGGATTACTATATGTTCGTTCTGTAAAAGGTTTAATTGTCGCAATCACAATTTTAGGGTTGTGGTTGCTTACTTTGTCTTGTTTACTGGGTTTTTCGATTCAGTTAGATCAGCCCTTAATAATATTATTAATCTTATTAGCTATTCTCTGGCAAACTTTTCTTTATACGGGTCTGTTTATTACTGCCCATGAAGCAATGCACGGTTTAGTTTGTCCGGCTCATGCCAAACTTAATCGTCTATTTGGTATATTAGCGATTTCTCTCTATGCCTTTTTTTCCTACGATCAATTTCTCCACAAACATTGTTTACATCATCGTTATCCCGCTAGTTGCCTAGATCCTGATTTTCATAACGGTGAGAATACTAGTTTATTTGCTTGGTATGGACATTTTTTAAAAGGTTATGGGAGTTGGCAGAGTTTTCTTAATACTTTAAGTGTGGTGATTTTAGTTAATTATATTTTTCATGTAAGTTTTCTTAATATTATTCTCTTCTGGTTAATACCATTAATCCTTAGTTCCTTACAATTATTTTATTTTGGCACTTTTCTGCCCCACCGTCCATCCGTTAATAGTCTCACCTCTGAACCTCTCCATCAGACTAATAGTACAGATTTGCCAGTATTCTTATCATTTATCACTTGCTATCATTTTGGTTATCACCGGGAACATCATGAACATCCCAATGTGCCTTGGTGGCAATTACCAAAATTACACAGTGGCTATGATATATAAATAGGTATCGATAATTACTAATAAAATTATTAATAATTATTGATAATTGTCAAATAGTTATTTCCCCGACCATTAACTATGTTTAATACTTCTGTTGGTGACAATCAGGCAAAATTATCTAATTTTGCTGCAGTTTTACTGGTGGATAGTTGTCCCGCTAATATTGAGACCTATCGTCACTATTTGCAACAAGACACTGATCGCTATTATCAGACGGGAGAAGCGTTAACCCTACAGGATGCCCTGCAATTATGGCGATCGCACGATTTTGATGTAATTATTTTGGCGATCAATTTATCAGATGGTAGTGGATTAGAGCTATTACGAGAGATGAATAGTCGGCAACCGGGGGTAAAATTACCCGTGATTATCGTTACGACGGCAGGAGAACTAGAATTAGCCTTACAAGCCATGAAGTTGGGGGCAAGTGATTATTTAATTGCCGAAAATATTACGGCTGATAGCCTTTGTCGTGCGACAAATTATCTGATTGAACAAATTAACCTGGTTATTAACAATCAGAAAAAAATAGAAATTGCCCTACAACAACTTAATGAGGAATTAGAACAAAGAATAGAAGCCCGTACCGCCGATTTACAAAGGAGTGAAAGCCGTTTACAGGATGTTTTACAATTTGCTCGCATTACTAATTGGCAATTAGATCCTGTTACAAAAAAATATATTTGGTCGCCAGAAATAATGAATATTTTGCGGATTAGTCCCGAAGATGAACCGCTAACTTATGATCAAATGACTGGTCATCTCACCATGGATAGCCAAAAATCACGAGAAAATTTAATCGATCGCTTAATCAAATACGGTGAACCATATATAACCAAGTTTCAAATTATCCGGGGTGATTGTACGGTTGGTCATGTTCTCTCCAAAGCTAGACCACACTTTAATGAGAAAGGAGAAGTTTCTCAAATAGTTGGCATATTGATGGATATTAGTGAGTGGCAAGAAGCGGAGGAAAATTTTAAAAATAGTGAACAACGCTTTGCTACTTTAGCTAATAACATACCAGTGGCTATTTTTTGTTTGAATCAGCAGGGTGAATGTGTTTATGTCAATAATTTTTGGTCACAAATTACGGGTCGCTCGATAGCCAATACTTTAGGTCGGGGATGGTTAGAAGCGTTTCACCCTGATGATCAAAAGAGAATTAATGAAAGTTGGATCGCTAATTTAAGCCAATCATCGTCGTATCAAACAGAAGGCAGGACTCTCAGACCGGATGGTAGTATTTGTTGGTTTTATTGTCAGATTGTCTGGGAATTTGATAGTGCTGACAAACATATTGGTTATATTGGCACATTAACTGATATTAGCGATCGCAAAGCGAATGAACAAACCTTACATAATCTTTCCACTCGTTTAAAATTAGCTGTTAAATCTGCTCATATTGGTATTTGGGAATTTGATTTAATACAGGATCAAATTATTTGGAATAGTCGAATGTATGAGCTTTTCAATCTATCACCACCGGAAATAGATCTAACTAATAATGCTTTAGCCAAATTTTATAGTTTTATTCATCCTGACGATTTACCTCATTTATTAGAAGAGGTTAGTGCGGCGGTGAGAAAAGAAAAAGATTTAGATACAGAATTTAGAATTGTTTGGCACAATGGCACGGTGCGTAATCTGAAAGTTTATGCTATTCTCACTTTCGATGATCAGCAACCGAAATCTATGATTGGCGTAAATTATGATATTACGGAGAATAAAGAAACAGAAAAAGAAATTTTACGTAGTCGGGATTTGTGGCAGGTAGTTTTTCATGAGTCTGCCGACGCTCTATTTCTAGTTAATCCTGAAACCTTGCAAACTATGGATTGTAATGCTAGAGCTGTCATTATGTTTGAGGCAAATAGTAAAGATGATCTAATTGGCATAGATGGCAATACTCTGCAAAAACAACTATTTACAGAAGCAGAAATACAAACTATTCACACAGACATGATTAGTCAAGGTTTTTGGAGTTTAGAATTAGAATATCTTTCATTAAAAGGTAAAACTTTTTGGGGAAATATTGTGGCTAAAACGATTGTGGTAGCCGGGCAGACTATGAATCTAGTAAGGGTGACTGATATTAGCGATCGCAAACAGGTAGCGGATCAACTACAAGCGACTAATGCTCAACTAGCCGAGGCGACCCGTTTAAAAGATGAATTTTTGGCAAATATGAGTCATGAATTACGTACCCCTTTAAATGCAATTTTAGGGATGTCAGAGGGAATATTAGAACAGGTATTTGGACAAATTACGCCAGCTCAAGAAAAAGCGATTCGATTAATTAAACGCAGTGGCAAACACTTATTAGATCTAATTAATGATATTCTTGACCTGTCAAAAATTGAGGCAGGTAAGTTGACCTTAGATTTTGATGTAGTTTCTCTCACTAATCTATGTTGCAATAGCGTCGATATATTGGAACAAATAGCGTTTACTAAAAATATTAAATTATCTACTGAGATTGTCACTGATATTGAGCATATTTGGGTAGATGAACGACGGATCCGCCAGGTTTTAATTAACCTATTAAGTAATGCTATTAAATTTACTCCGGCTGGTGGTCAGGTGAGTTTAGTCGTCACAAAAACTGCGGGAGAAATCCTATTTTCTATAACCGATACAGGCATTGGTATTGATCAAGCGAACCTGCAAAATATTTTTCAGCCCTTTATGCAAATAGATAGTAGTTTAAATCGACAACACGCTGGTACTGGCTTAGGATTAGCTTTAGTGAAAAAGATTGTCAATCAACATCAGGGAACTATTACCGTTAATAGCACTATTGGTGAAGGAAGTTGTTTTACTGTTCATCTACCCTATTATCCCCTATCTGTGTTAAATTATCCTAACAACCAGTTATCGAAAAACCATCATACATCTAGTACTAATCATCATACCACTTCAGGGCGATCGCCCTTCATCCTTTTGGCAGACGATCATGAAGGAAACCGGCAAACTATGGAAGATTATTTAATTCATAAAGGTTATCAGATTGTTTTAGCTCACAATGGAGAAGAAGCGATCGCCCTCACCAAAATTCACCGACCTGATCTGATTCTGATGGATATTCAAATGCCGAGATTAACGGGTTTAGAAGCAATTAGTTTAATTAAAGCTGATGCAAATATTAATCATATTCCCATTATTGCCATCACCGCTCTCGCCCTACCAGGTGACGCAGATAGATGTTTAAAAGCGGGAGCCAATCAGTATTTAACTAAACCAGTCCGGTTTAAAATACTATTAGAAACCATAGAAAATATTTTGTCACCATCGCCCTGCCAAGATCAAAATAATTAAAGAATAAATAGATAATTATGACTGACCCTTTAAAAAAAATTCTGGTGATAGACGATAAAATTAACAACTTTGATATTATCGAAGCACTCTTAGGTACTGATCATTATGAAATTTATTATGCTTCTAGTGGTATGAAAGCCTTTGCCTTACTAGAAAATATAAATCCTGATATTATTTTATTGGATGTGATGATGCCAGAGATGGATGGATTGGAAGTATGCTATCGTCTGAAAAATAATCTGCAATATCAACACATTCCCATTATTATGGTGACAGCCCTAAATAGTAAGGAAGATTTAGCTCGTTGCCTGGAAAATGGGGCTGATGATTTTATTGCTAAACCGATAGATGGTATAGAATTAAGAGCAAGGGTGCGTTCTCTCTTGCGTATTAAAGAACAATATGATCAACTAAAAAATTTAGTGACTCTGCGGGAAGAAACTTTGAGAATGCGGGAAGATATGTCTAATATGATCATGCACGATCTACGTAATCCTTTATCTACTATTGTTTTTGCTACCAGTGTGATTGAGAGATACATGGAAAAAGCGATTGATAGTTTTGATAAAAAAGATTTAATTATCAAAAAAACTAGACAAATTATTAGTTCAGGTAAACGTCTCGAAAAAATGATTGATAGTTTACTATTAATGGCTAAATTAGAATCAGGTAAAATTTTATTTAATCCCGTAGCGACGGATCTACATGAAATGGGTTGTAATATTATTAATGATTTTGAATTAATCGCTACTACCAATCAAATTGCCTTAATTAGTAAATTACCAGAGCCGGGTAATAGTATTTTAGTGGATGCTACTATTTTATGTCGGATTATTGATAATTTAATTTCTAATGCCCTAAAATTTTCGCCACCGGGTAGTCAAGTAGTATTAAGTTTGGAATATTTGACCGATCTAAATATTCATCAAAATACTGATCAAAAAGTACGGGTGAGTGTAGCAGACATGGGGCCGGGGGTAAGCGAGGAAAAACAAGCGGTAATTTTTGAAAAATTTGAGATTGGTGATCTTGCCCAAAATGTTTCCCAAATCGGTCTGGGTTTAGCTTTTTGTAAAATGGTAGTGGAAGCTCAGGGTGGTAAATTAATTATTAAACCAAATTCTCCCCAAGGTTCAATTTTTATTGTGGAAATTTAAGCAAATAGCATAAATAGCAAAGGAGCAATTGATTAACTGATCAACTGCTCCTAGAATATTGCTGAATATGACTGGTCACAATGACTAATTACCACCAAAAGTCGGTTGATCAATATAAGTATTAGGCATATTCATAATAGAAGTATTGTAAGGGCTGGGTAAATCTGTAGTTCTAATGACGGGTGTACTAGAAAACTGCTCTTGCATGGTTTGACGATGCAATCGAGATAAATTTTCCGCATCTTTTGTGGCAGCTTCTTCGGGAAAAGGCAACCCTAAGAAATTAATTAAGGGGCTAAAGAAAGAAGTATTTTGGAAAAAGTCACCTGAGTGCTTTATATGGGTATTATTAAAAGGCTCGGCAAAGGGTTGAAAATTAGTACGGTTAAAATTTAATTCTACTTCCTCAGCTTTGGCAATATGAGGGGATAATACTGCGATCGCCCCTAATAATACGCCACTGACTAACTTAAGATTAATTTTTGTCATTTGACATCTCCTCAATTAATTGATTAATTGATTAATTTGATTAATTTACATTCACAGGCACAATATTAGTTTAGTCTGAATTATTTTAATCTGGATTTTTAACAATTCGTTATCACTCACCATAACTTATGACTGAAACTATCATTTCTCCTTCAATTAACTTAGCTACGGCGGATCTAGCCACCGTCCGGCAAGAATTATTACGTTTATTTTGTACTCTTGCCTATAAAGAAGGGGACTTTACTCTGTCCTCCGGCCAAAAAAGTTCTTATTATATTAACGGCAAATTAGTCACCCTCAATCCTTACGGCTCTTTAGCGGTTGGGCGTTTATTATTATCGCTCTTACCTGAGAATACCCAGGCAGTGGCAGGTTTAACCTTGGGAGCCGATCCGATTGTTTCGGCGGTGGGAGTAGTTTCGGTTTATGAAGATCGCCCAATTATTCCTTTAATCGTCAGAAAAGAAACGAAAGGACACGGTACAATGGCCTATATTGAAGGACCTGCATTATCACCAGGGGCCAATGTTGTGGTATTAGAAGACGTAGTGACGACGGGGACCTCAGCCATGCAAGCAGTGGAAAGATTGCGAGCGGCTGATTATACAGTTGATCTAGTAATTTCCTTAATTGATCGACAGCAGGGCGGGGCAGAATATTATGAGAAGCAGGGTTTAAAATTTCAGGCAGTATTTACGATTACTGATTTACAGGCTTTTCTACGGGCTGGGAATGATCTATAGGCAATTTTAGGCTATTGGCATATAAGAATCTGTTGTTGCAATCACCGTAGGGGCAATTCATGAATTGCCCCTACTAATCTAGGATGAAAACAGCTATATAATTAAACAGTTAATTTCAATACAAAATTTGGGGCAATTACCGATGAGTACGAGAACAGATTATACAGATGCTGAATGGCAAACTTTGACGGATGCGATCGCCATGGTTTGGGTGACGGTCAGTACAGCGGATATGAATTTAATATCACTGTTTAATGAAACAAAGGCTGCGATTCAATACATGGAGGAGGGCAAAAAAACTTATCAAAATAGTTTATTAATCCTCAATTTGATTACTACTGTATTAGATGGCAAAATGCAGCCACCCAATGAAAAGTTAAAAACGGTTGATGAGTTTGTGACGAAAGCTGAAGCTAAGTTACATGAGGCGATCGCTATTCTGAAGGCAAAGGCGACACCGGAGGAAATCACTGATTTCCAAAACTTTGCTTATGGTGTCGGGGAAAAAGTAGCTAATGCTTTTGGAACAGGTGTATTTGGTAAGGGAGAGAAAGTGACTGAGAAGGAAGCGGAAGTTTTAGCTAAGTTAAAAACTGCTTTAGAAATGTAATTGATCTATAGCGGTTTTCATTCATTTTAAGGAGATACAAATACGATCCTCCCTAGCCCCCTTATTAAGGGGGGAAAAGAAAAAAATCAATCAAAGCCCCCTTATTAAGGGGGTTTGGGGGATCAGAAAAATTGGTGTATTACCCTATGATCGAAAACCGCTATTCTTGGGCAATCCAATGAGCATCGGTAACAATAAAAATACCGCCTAATTTTTTTAGTAAAGGTTGCATTGCTTGCGATAATTGTTCGACTATTTGCAAATTAGGACAAATAATAATAATACAACTATTAGTAATTAAATCATCTCCATAATAGCCATGTTCACCGCAGCCTGATACATTATTGATGATCGTGTATCGTTTAATCAAATTCTGTTTGAGAATTTTTAAAACGGCAGGAACTTCTAGTTCACTCACAATAATTTCAATTTTTTTCACAGATTCCAACATATTTATATTCCTAATAATTTAATAGTTTGTAGATAAAATGGAATGCCAACAATAATGTTAAAAGGAAAGGTAATAGCCAGAGCCATAGAGACATATAGGCTAGGATTTGCTTCTGGTACTGTCATCCGCATAGCCGCCGGTACAGCAATATAGGACGCACTAGCACAGAGAACGGCAAACAGGAGAGCGTTACCTTCACCCATATCGATCATTTTGGCTAAGACAATACCAATGAAAGCATTGGCGATCGGCATTAATACAGCAAAACCAATTAAAAAGAAACCTGTTTGACTGAGATCTCGAATCCGGCGGGCGGCGACTAATCCCATATCTAGGAGAAAAAACATTAATGCACCATAAAACAGGTCTTTTTCTACGAATAGGTGTACTTTGCCCCAACCTGTATTCCCGGTTAATATTCCAGTGATCAGACTACCAATTAATAATAATACTGACCCATTTAAAAATGCTTCCCGTAATACTTCTTTCCAGGAAGTTTTTTGATTATTTTGGTCCGTAGTATTTTCTGCTAATATGGGAGAAAAAACTCGTACTAAAATTAGTCCTACGACAATTGCGGGAGATTCCATCAGGGCTAAGGCTGCCACCATGTGACCACCGTAACTAATTTGGAGTTTATCGAGGAGGGAACTAGCAGTAATAAAGGTGACGGCACTAATAGAACCATAGGTGGCGGCAATGGCGGCGGCGTTATAGTTATCAAGTTTCACTCGCAAAATAAAGAAAGAATAAACTGGCACAATAGAAGCCATGAATACGGCTGCTAATAAAGTGATCATAATTTCAGAGCTAAACCCGCCTTCTACTAATTCATGTCCACCTTTAAAACCAATAGCAACTAGTAGATAAAGGGAAAATAGTTTAGGTAAAGGATTGGGAATTTCTAAATCAGATTGCACAAAAACCGCAAACATTCCTAGAAAAAAGAATAATACTGGCGGGTTTAAGATGTTCGATAATATTAAACTGCTATCCATTGGTTTTTAAAGAATTGATATTTAATTATGATATTTTTTGCGAGCATCTGAAATAAGTGATAGATAATTATACTTGAAATCATCATTACTTCCCAAAGGCGGGTTAATAATCAACCTTGAATATTTTGCCTGAGAAAGATCACCAAATATTTACACCAACAGCTATTAACCTTAACTAAAATCTCTCACTAAAGTTAAAAGCCTCATCAATCTTGTCAAGCAATATTTACAAAAGTTTACGATAGAACAATTAAAAAATTAAGAATTATTAAATTAAAACAACTTGATCATTGTCTTAGTAGCAAACTAAATAAAACTCAGTTTAAAATCAAACAAAAGTTAAACCAAATAACCGATAAACCTTACAGAATAAATACCTAGAGAAAAAACAATGAAATTAGCCTATTGGATGTACGCCGGACCAGCTCATATTGGAACCTTAAGAATCGCTAGTTCTTTTAAAAATGTTCATGCTATTATGCACGCTCCTTTGGGTGACGACTATTTTAATGTCATGCGTTCCATGTTAGAACGGGAGCGGGATTACACTCCTGTCACTGCTAGTATTGTTGATCGTAACGTATTAGCCAGAGGTTCCCAAGAAAAAGTCATTGATAATATTGTCCGCAAAGATCAGGAAGAACATCCCGATTTAATCGTATTAACTCCCACCTGTACTTCTAGTATTCTGCAAGAGGATTTACAAAATTTTGTGGAACGGGCACAACTAGATGCCAAAGGTGATGTCATGTTAGCTGATGTTAATCATTATCGGGTGAATGAATTACAAGCAGCTGATCGCACCCTGCAACAAATAGTGCAGTTTTACACCGATAAAGCTCGTAAAAAGGGAACCCTACCTACCGGCAAAACCGCCAAACCCTCCGTTAATATTATTGGCATGACCACTCTCGGTTTCCATAATCAACATGATGCCATTGAGTTGAAAAAATTAATGGCTGATTTAGATATAGAAATTAACGCTATTATTCCAGAGGGAGCAACGGTACACGAATTAAATAATTTATTCCAGGCTTGGTTTAACCTAGTACCCTATCGGGAAATCGGTTTGATGACTGCCAACTATTTAAAAGAACAATTTGATCAACCATTTGTTGATATTACTCCCATGGGTGTGGTAGAAACAGCCCGTTGTATTAGAAAAATGCAACTGGTATTAAATGAGCAGGGAGCTAATGTTAATTATGAGCCATATATTGATCATCAAACCCGCTTTGTTTCCCAGGCTGCTTGGTTTTCCCGTTCTATTGACTGTCAGAATTTAACTGGTAAAAAAGCCGTAGTATTTGGTGATAATACCCACGCTGCCGCTATGACCAAAATATTAGCAAGGGAAATGGGTATTCATGTGGTTTGGGCTGGAACTTATTGTAAATATGATGCCGATTGGTTCCGGCAAGAAGTTAGTGAATATTGCGATGAAGTAATTATTAGTGATGATAATGGAGCGATTGGCGATGCGATCGCCCGTGTGGAACCATCTGCTATTTTTGGTACGCAAATGGAACGGCACGTCGGTAAACGTTTGGATATTCCCTGCGGTGTAATTGCCTCGCCTATTCATATTCAGAATTTTCCTATCGGTTACAAACCATTCCTCGGTTATGAAGGTACTAACCAAGTCACAGATTTAGTTTACAATTCCTTTACCCTCGGTATGGAAGATCATCTATTAGAAATATTTGGCGGGCATGACACGAAAGAGGTAATTACTAAAGGTATTTCGGCTGATTCAGATATGAACTGGACGAAAGAAGCTCAAGCAGAATTAAATAAAATTCCTGGTTTTGTCCGGGGCAAAATTAAACGTAATACGGAAAAATTTGCTAGAGAACGTAATATTGCTCAAATTACCGTTGAAGTGATGTACGCAGCTAAAGAATCTGTAGGAGCTTAATAACAACGTAGAAAGTTTATCGTCAACTTTCTACCAAATTAAAATAGGGGCAATTCATGAATTGCCCCTACGCTATATTAATTATTAATTTATCTAAATACCCTTTTGTGGTTTCACTGGCGGAGCCGCTGAACCATAACTGACTCGACAACCAATATTAAAAATACTGACACCGCACTCCAAAGGTACAATTTCATCTTTCAATAAAGCAGTACAACTGACGTAACCATCACTATTAGTATCACGCATCATACATTCTACTGCTTGAGCATTGCCATCAGGTACTTTACTCGCCCATTTTTTCATACCTTGTACAGCTACTAAGTTAGGCCAGTAATAGACTAATATCGCCATAGCCAAGATAAAAGCGATAACTATTCCTACCAAAACCCGCCAATTACTAAATATTTTATTAATTATATTTTGAGTTTTAGGTTCTTCTGTCATAAATAAACCTCATTTATTAATTGAATCAATAATGATTCTATATTTCTGATTGTAAATATCTTAACGTTTTTAACGTGACAATCGAGGTGCAACAGAACCATAAGTTACTCGACAACCAATATTAAAAACACTCACACCACATTCCAAGGGGACAACATCGTTATTCAATAAGACAGTACAACTGATGTAACCATCGCTATTAGTATCTCTCATCATACATTTGACGGGTTGGGCATCACCAGTCGGCACTTTACTTACCCATGTATTCATGCCCTGTACTGCTAAAAAATTTGGCCAAAAGTAAAATAATACTCCCATCGAAAAAATAAAAACTATAATTATGGCTACAAAAAACGGCCAATAGTCTGATATTTTATCAAATACTGTTTTTTTAGTTTGTTCAGGTATTTCAGTCATAATAAGTCCTCCTAATATAAAAAATCATTTAAATCGTCTGAGACATTCTAACCAAATTGAGCGGAATTGAACAGAATTGATCCCGGAAGTAGTTATGTTATGATTTCATGACATAATGATCCCGAAAAAGATAGTAAATACGTATATTTACTTATATTTCCTAGAAAATGTGTCAAAAATAGCTTGATCAAAAAGGAAACTTTATCCATTATTAGGGGGAATTAAACGATCCCTAAATTTCCTAAAAAATATCTGAGGAGTAGAAAAATGGCCCAAGAACGTCCCCCATTAGAAGAAATGACTTTGAGACAACTGCGGAAAGTAGCAAGTCAGTTAGGAGTTTCCCGCTATAGTCGGATGAGAAAGTCTCAGTTATTGGCAGCAATTATTGATGCCCAAAGTCGTAATAATTCCTTTGGTCCTAATCACAAAATGGAAATCCAAGAGAGAGTGGAATTTAATAAATTTGAAGTAGGACAGGAGGATAGGAATGAGGGCTCTTTATCATCAATTGACGAGGGTTTAAAGGATCTGCCTGATGGGTATGGTGTCAGTCGTATTGTTTTATTACCAAGAGATCCAGAATGGGCTTATACCTATTGGGATGTACCGAATGATCACCGACAAGATTTACGTCGGCAGGGCGGACAACTGTTAGCTTTAAGAATTTTTGATGTTACAGATATTAATTTAGAATTACAATCACCCCATAATATTCAAGAGTATCCTTGTGATGAATTAGCACGTGAGTGGTATTTACCTATACCTGTGAGTGATCGGGATTATGTTGTAGAAATTGGTTATCGTTGTGCTGATGGTCGTTGGTTAGTATTAGCTCGTTCTGGGATTGTGCATATTCCGCCGGTGTATCCTTCTGATTGGGTAGAAGATCAGTTTATTACGGTTGCTTGGGATGAAAATTTACGTGGTAAAAGATTTTTAGAGTTAGTGCCTTCTAGTCGCACTATTAATTTTGATGATCATGGTTATGTTTATGATGAAATCTACAATTTAGCGGTAGAGGCTGAAAATCAAAGAATTACCGGATCAATATTTGGTTCTATGCAAATGGTTATGACAACTTCTGGCGTTGGTATGACAGCATCAGGGTCTAATTTAACAACTTCTGGCGTTGGTATGACAGCATCAGGGTCTAACTTAACAACTTCCGGTGTTGGTATGACAACTTCCGGTGTTGGTATGACAACTTCAGGCGTTGGCTTAACTACCTCTGGCATTGGGATGACAACTTCTGGTATTGGGATGATAACTTCTGGCGTTGGCTTAACTACCTCTGGCATTGGGATGACAACATCAGGTGTTGGGATGACAACTTCTGGCGTTGGCTTAACTACCTCTGGCATTGGGATGACAACTTCTGGTATTGGGATGACAACTTCAGGCGTAGGTATGACAACTTCAGGCGTAGGTTTAACTACCTCTGGCATTGGGATGACAACTTCTGGTATTGGGATGACAACATCAGGTGTTGGTTTAACTACCTCTGGTATTGGGATGACAACCTCTGGAATAGGCTTAACTGCCTCTGGTATTGGCTACAGCACTTCTGGTGTCGGTATGACAACCTCTGGAATAGGCTTAACTGCCTCTGGAATAGGGATGACAACCTCTGGTATTAGCTTAACTGCCTCTGGTATTGGCTACAGCACTTCTGGTGTTGGTTTAACTGCCTCTGGCATTGGTTACAGTACTTCTGGTGTCGGTTTAACTACCTCTGGAATAGGATTAACAGCTTCTGGTATTGGCTACAGCACTTCAGGTGTCGGTATGACAACTTCTGGAATAGGCTTAACAGCCTCTGGCATTGGCTACAGCACTTCAGGTGTTGGTTTAACTACCTCTGGAATAGGATTGACAGCCTCTGGCATTGGTTACAGCACTTCAGGTGTTGGCTTAACAGCCTCTGGCATTGGTTACAGTACTTCTGGTGTCGGTTTAACAACTTCTGGAATAGGATTGACAGCCTCTGGTATGGGTTACAGCACTTCAGGTGTCGGTATGACAACTTCTGGAATAGGCTTAACAGCCTCTGGCATTGGTTACAGCACTTCAGGTGTTGGTTTAACTACCTCTGGTATTGGTTTCAGCACTTCTGGTATGGGTTTAACAGCCTCTGGCATTGGTTTCAGCACTTCTGGTATGGGTTTAACTACCTCTGGAATAGGCTTAACATCCTCTGGCATGGGTTACAGTACTTCTGGTATGGGTTTAACAGCATCCGGTATGGGTTATACAACTTCTGGAATGGGAATGTCAGGAGTCGGATTTGGTGCTTCTCAACCACCAGTAAAACCTCGTAAATTCTGGTTAGTAGCAGATGCTGAATTAATTATTTATGGTGCAACTGAACCTGACGCTAATGTGACAATTGGTGGCAGACCGATTAAATTAAATCCAGATGGTACATTCCGTTTGCAAATGTCTTTCCAAGATGGTCAATTAGATTTTCCGATCATGGCAGTGGCAGTTGATGGTGAACAAACTCGCTATATTCATCTCAAGTTTAATCGTCAAACACCTGAACGTCATACTAATACTAGAGATGAAGCTCTCTTAGAATGGGTGAATAGTTAATTTTATTAGCTAGATTAATTATTCGTGATCTTGGATATTTTTTTCCCTCCTAAATTTAGGAGGGATTTTTGCTTAAAATTTGCATGAAAAATTAATTCTAGGGAATTTGAAAGATGAATTTAATAGAAACTCTCAAATCAGATTACGCTAAATTTCCCCATGATCAAACCTATAGTATTTATGCCGAGGATATTTATTTTCAAGATCCGTTAAATAAATTTACTGGTATTGATCGTTATCAAAAAATGATTCAACTGATGAATAAATGGCTAATCGATATGAATATCGATTTACAAGAAATTAACCAAACAGAAAATACTATTAAAAGCCGTTGGATTCTTAGTTGGACAATGTCCCTGCCCTGGCGACCCCGTTTAGAAATACCCGGTACTAGTGAAATGACAATTAATACAAACGGCTTAATTCAAACTCATATTGACTATTGGGACATTTCTTTCTGGCAAGTATTTCAACAAGCCTGGAAAATTAGTTAGAATGGTCAGAATAAATAAATCTTCAATCTTAGGTTAATTATTCATGCGCGTAATTTTAATGACCGGCAAAGGCGGTGTTGGTAAAACTTCTGTGGCGGCTGCTACAGGTTTGCGTTGTGCCGAATTAGGTTATAAAACTCTGGTTTTAAGTACAGACCCGGCCCACTCCCTGGCTGATAGTTTTGATTTAGAATTAGGCCATGAACCTCGCTTAGTGAAAGAAAATTTGTGGGGAGCGGAATTAGATGCTCTGCGAGAATTAGAAGGCAACTGGGGAGCAGTCAAACGCTATATTACTCAAGTATTACAGGCTCGTGGCTTGGATGGTGTACAGGCGGAAGAATTAGCTATTTTACCGGGCATGGATGAAATATTCGGTTTAGTTCGCATGAAACGCCATTATGACGAAGGTACTTATGATGTTTTAATTATTGATTCAGCTCCGACGGGCACAGCTCTGCGTTTGCTCAGTTTACCGGAAGTAGGGGGATGGTATATGCGGAAATTTTATAAACCGCTACAAGGTATGTCGGCAGCCTTGAGACCTTTAGTAGAACCAATTTTTCGCCCGATAGCCGGTTTTTCCCTACCGGATAAAGAAGTCATGGATGCCCCCTATGAATTTTATGAACAAATAGAGGCTTTAGAAAAAGTATTAACTGATAATCAACAAACCTCTGTGCGGTTAGTAACAAACCCAGAAAAAATGGTGATTAAGGAATCATTAAGAGCCCATGCCTATTTGAGTTTATATAATGTGGCAACTGATTTAATTATTGCTAATAGAATTATTCCTGACTCAGTTACAGATCCTTTCTTTGTACATTGGAAAGAAAATCAGAAACAATATCGTCAGGAAATTCATGATAATTTTAAACCCTTACCTGTCAAAGAGGTTCCTCTTTATCCAGAGGAAATGTGCGGTTTAGAAGCCTTAGAAAGATTAAAAACGACTCTTTATACAGATGAAGATCCTACCCAAATCTATTATAAAGAGAATACTGTCAGAATTATTCAAGAAGAAGGTAGTTATAGTCTGGAACTGTATTTGCCAGGTATTCCCAAAGAGCAAATTCAATTAAATAAAACGGGTGACGAATTGAATATTAGAATCGGCAATCACCGGCGTAATCTGGTATTACCGCAAGCCCTAGCAGCCTTGCAACCAAAGGGAGCCAAAATGGAGGAAGATTATTTGAAAATTAAGTTTTCTAATTAATCAAACCGACAGTAGGGGCAATTCATGAATTGCCCCTACTATCCTAGAATGAAAAATAATATATCAAGAATATTTCTTTTCAATTAAAATTCTAGGGCTAGGGCGAACAGCCTACGTCATTATTTTTGGGAGATCAAAAATTAAATTATTGTTCAATGATGTCCTGATACCATCGGTTACAATAATTAAGTGACAAAATATAATGACAAAATTAACTATTTATTTTTAATAGGGCCAGAAAATGACATCTTATACAACTTCTAGTGCTAGGGCCGAAATTAGTGAAATTCGGCGTTTGCGGGGTTTGTTACCGCCTGAACTGCAAAGCTGGGTGACAGTAGAAAAAAGTATTGAAATTAATCCGCCTTTGATTCGGACAGAAGAAATTGGTAAGGATCAGGTAGAAGTGGCTATTGATCTAGTGCGTTGGGAGCAATTGGCCATTGATCAGCGTAATCTGCTATTCTGGCATGAAGTGGCCAGAGTACAAAATGATACTATTAATCGAGATGGCTGGGAAATGGCTGCTTTAGCCATTGGTTTAGGTGGGGCTGTCGGGGAATTATGGGTACAGGATGCCCTCTTGTTAATACTAGCCTTAGCCCTGTGTGGAGTTTCTGGTTATCGTCTCTATCAAAAGAATAATGGGGAGAAAAACTTAAAGGAAACCCTGGAAGCTGATGAAAAAGCGATCGCCCTGGCAACCCGTTTTGGTTACACCTTACCCAATGCCTATAAAAGTTTAGGTAGTGCCTTGAAAACCTTGATAGAGCAAACGCCCAAGAAACGACAACGGGTAAAATATGAGGCAAGGCTTCAGGCTCTAAAACGCAGTATTAACAAAGCCAAAGCCCGCTTTAAAGGTAGTGAAGAAAGTTGGCAATCCGAGAGTATTTATAACTAAGAAATATTATTTAAAAAAGAGAAAACTTTTTTGTCTGCTCTTTTTTGCATTTAATGGCAGCTAATTATAAGCATATTTTGGTATTTGGTGGGAGAGCGTCTTGTGCCCTATCTTTGAACCATATTGATCAAGTGTGCTTGTATTCAGTCGATAATTATATTTTTTTGATAAATTTGTTTATTTAATTAACGTGAAAATTGCTGTATAATTTAATTAATTGATCATTTTACTACCAGGGAAAAATATTTTACTGAAAGTTTTTAGGGTATCTACTCAGTCACCGTTTTTCTCATAAAATCAATATCTTACCTACGTAGTCTTGTATCAAAAATTGAATTTACCTGTCTAAAAAATTGCTAATTTATGATTAGCAATTCTGAAATGTTCGATCAGTTACAAATAATTGAAAAATTGACAATTTAATGTTATATCTACCCGAAAATGTGGTAAACATAAACTGCAAGGTATTCTTGATAGGAAAGCAGACCTATGATCGGTGAAACTTCTGGGACAAATATACAAGTTATTTATGATGAAAACACCATACCGGTAGTGATTTTACCAGTGCGTTTTACTGTGGTGATTGCTGATAGTTTTCGAGATACCTGTCGACAACTTTTGTTACAAAATCCCCAAAGAATAGTAATTGATTTTCATCATACTAGTTTTATTGATAGTTGTGGAATTGGAGCTTTAGTTACTAATTTGAAGACGGCTAAGGAAAAAAATATTGACTTTGTTCTGACAGGTGTTAATTCTCAAGTGATGGCTGTTTTTTCTTTAACAGGTCTGAATCAAGTATTAACTATTGAAAATTCCCATGTTTACACTTCTGATGATCAAATTCATAGAAATTTACCCATTACTCACCCTTCTGTCCGTTCTTGGGTAAAGAGAATCATGGATATTTTGGGAGCTTTGGTTGGTCTAAGTATTACTTCTATACTATTTTTACCTGTTGTGATTGCTATTAAACTGGATAGTCCGGGCCCTATTTTTTTTGGTCAGGTGCGTTGTGGTTGGATGGGTAAGAAATTTAAAATTTGGAAGTTTCGTTCCATGTGTGCGAATGCGGAAGCGTTAAAGCAATCTATTCCTAATCAAGCAGAAGGGGCTATCTTTAAAAATGATAAAGATCCTAGGGTGACAAAGGTAGGAGATTTTTTACGTCGTAGTAGTTTGGATGAATTACCACAATTTTGGAATGTGCTGATCGGTGATATGAGTTTAGTGGGTACTAGACCACCGACACCGGATGAGGTGGAACGTTATGAGGTACCACAATGGCAAAGATTAGATGTCAAGCCGGGTATGACGGGAGAATGGCAGGTGAATGGGCGATCGCAAATTAAAAATTTTGCTGATGTGATTCGTTTAGATTTGAAATATCAGGAAAATTGGAGTTTGTGGTACGACATTAAATTAATATTAAAAACTATCATTGTGGTTTTTAATAAAAATAGTGGGGCGGTTTAGTTATTCCTTAATACTAAAAAACCCAAGAAAAAGGGGCTAACCAAGGAAAAGGTTAACCCGTTAGGATGTTTTAGGAACGTACCAATCAATTGATTACGCTAAATTATTTATGGTATTTATTGCACCATTAGTTTTACATTGGCATTTTGTAAACCGCGCTGTTGTTTCACAGCCGATAAAGTTTTATTGACGGCGTACTTTTGGTTAATAGAATTAATCAACTCGGTTTGATTATGTTTTTTCGCCACGCCCCAAAGGTCAGCGATTAGGTCATAACTACCGTCACTATTGCGAGACCAACCAAGGTCGTATTCACCTTCCAAAGTTGCCACAATATCCGAGCGTAGGCGTTGGCCATTATAGCCACGCACATCAGCATCAGTTTTAACTGTAATACCCAAATCACGTAAAGAACTCTTCAGGATTTCGGCATCTGTGATTTTGGTACGCAGGGTGCTGAAGTGAGACATGGGATTTCCTCCTATCAAACTAAAACGGAAACAACAACGGTTTTTTGTCTTGGCATTGATGCCGATGTTCTGAATAATCTTTAAATTAATTTTAATTCAAATTAATTCAATGATTGAGAACAATACGGCTGTTAGTTAGTTGACTGCTGGTACTACCAAATTAAATAACTAAAGTTAATTAACTTAATGTAAAACACCAGCCTTAACTCCTGTTTGGACCAGAAGCAAGCCTTTTTAGAACTCCAGTCGCTGATATTCAGCGATCGCAGTCGCAGCTGGCCGCGCTCTTTGCCTTGCCCAATCCCGTAAGGCAGTCACCTGCTCGGTCATGGTCTTAGACAAGGGCAATGTAGATTTAATAGCGGCGATAATATCCAGCTGGGTAAATTCTCGATCCTGAGCAAAGGCTTCATACATAGCGGCGATTACAGCCTGCTCAATCTCGGCACCGGAGAAACCTTCTGAGACAACGGCAAGTTGCTCTAAATCAAATCTATCTATTTCTCGGCGACGTTTTGATAAGTGGATATAGAATATATCCTTACGTTCTTCTTTATTCGGTAAATCCACAAAAAACAACTCATCAAAACGACCCTTTCTTAAAAATTCACCGGGCAATCGCTCAATTCGATTAGCTGTTGCCATGACGAATACGGGTGAAGTTTTTTCTTGCATCCAGGTGAGGAATGAACCAAAAATACGACTAGAAGTACCACCATCCGAATCAGCAGAACCACCACTACCAGCAAAGGCTTTATCTAATTCATCAATAAATAAAATAGCTGGGGAAATTGATTCAACTGTTTTTAAGGCATTCCTTAAATTCGCTTCTGAACGTCCTACCATGGAACCGTCATAGACTCGCCCCATATCTAAACGAATCAGAGGTAAACCCCATAGACGGGATGTGGTTTTAGCAATCAGGGATTTACCGCAGCCAGGAATACCTAAGATCAGCATTCCTTTCGGTTGGGGCAAACCGTATTCCCTGGCTCTTTCGGTGAAGGCATTGGAACGTTGCTTTAACCAATTTTTTAACTCTTCCAAACCGCCGACAGCATCAATAGTTTCATCTTCTTCAATGTATTCTAGGATGCCATTACGCCGAATAATTTGTTTCTTTTCAGAGAGAACAATTTCTACTTCTTCTTCTGTCAAGCGACCAGATGTCACTTGGGCTTTGCGATAGACTTTCTCGGCTTCGTCTTTGGTTAAACCTAAAGCTGCCTTGATTAATTTTTCTTTGGTGTCAGCGGTGAGACGACGACCTTTCGCTTTTTCTAAATGTTTGCTAAGAACTAAACCCATTTCTTTCATGTCTGGTAAGGTGAAGTCTAATACGACTACTTCCTTTTCCAGTTCCACTGGTACTTGTTGTATCGGTGACATGATCACAATATTCTTGTGGGGGCCGTTCTTGTCAACGGAACTATATTTAAAATTAGCGATCGCATCTCGTAACCAACGGGTCACAGCCGGGGAATCAATAAATGGGTGTAAATCTTTAAACACATAGATGGCATTACCATCTTTTTGTCTAACAACCCACTCAATCGCAGCTTCTGGAGAAACCGTATTATGTTGCGTGGTGCTACGGGCTTGACCGTATTCCACCATACCCTGGGTGACTGTCCAAATAAATAATCGGCGGGGAATATTTAATGATTTGGCGACCGTTTCTATAGCCTGTTCCGCTCTTTCCTCCTCAGCCGTGACGAGGTAGATCAGAGGATATTGGGCTTGAATTAGAATGTTTAAATCTTCTTTCATATTCCTCGATCATTGAGCGTACAGTTAACAAAATTTCTGAACAGTTATCTTGAAGTTTTTTAGTTAATATTAGTAATTAAATCTAGTAATTAAACTAATTTGATTTCAAGACATATCCAAATCATCAAACATTTAACAGGGAACTAATTGCTCTTCACCGTTTGAGTTACTGCCAGAATCAATATCTGATTCCAGAGTTGTCACGGGTTGCAGAGGAATTTCCTGTTCTCCCAATACACTAGGTTGATCCCGTAGGGAAACCAGTCCGCCATCTCGCATAACCACTGAACTAGTACAGTCTGGACAGGTATAAACCCGATGGGTTTGTCCAAAAGAAGGATCGTTTTCATCAACTAATTCCGGGTGTTCTAGGAAAAAGATGAGGGCTTTTTCGGCGATCGCTGACATTGGTTCAGAGTCAACTGCTGCCTTAATTTTTAATTGGCGGTGCAGTTCGGGAGGCAGATATAGCGTTACTTTTTGCTTTTCTTGCATATACAGATGAGATTGTTTACCCGGGTATGTGTAATACGTTAACGATTTATTTTTGAAGTGTCAAGACGTTAAACCGCTATAGCGTCATATTGTAATATTTCTTTACAATTTTAATTTTTTCAGCTGTTTTGTTGGATGAAAGTATTGATTTTTCGTAGTGGCCTCAGCATATGACGTAACAATTAAGACATCGACACGAAAAAATAAGGCCGTTTAAAGTCCTTGCTATGGTTTTATATTATTTAGAGTATTATAAGTATAACTAACTATTTGTAATGACTATTATAGATGCAGGAATAGCAGTATTAGCTTGATCGACAAAAAATTGTTGAAACTTCAAAGCGACTGCTTCCCTAATTTGATTTTCATTGTGGCGATGAGCAGTTTTTAATTGATTTTCATTCATATTACCGGCATTTAATCCTATTAAACCGACAAAAATCACTCCCTGCTCATTATAGGAAGGATAAGCTAAACCGCCATACCATAATTGATCTGTCAGATTTTTTACAACAAAAGGACAAATCCAACCTTGATCAATAATGCCTGATTGCTCGGCGATTGGTGTATAACTGACATATTCTGGCAGACGGGAATTTTTAATTTTATCTAACTCGATTTCTATTTGTTTCTTTGCCATATTTTTTATTATTATTTTTTATATTCAGTAACTATCGGAAATCTAATCTACCACAATTATTCTTGCACAATAAAAAACTCACTTACCCTATTGAGTAAGTGAGCTGATCACTAATGGCTACGGCCAAAACTAATCTTATTGCACCTCTGGATTAATCGCAGGAGTATTAAAATTCTCAGTTGCATAGAAACGCTCATCAATTTCCTGTTTATTGTCTGACAATACAGGAATCGCTTGACGTACCTCCGCTGCAATATCTATCGCTTTGGCATCATAGGTAGTAGTGGCAACTTTGGGATATAAACCAATCATCACAATCGGTACTAATAAACAAGTTGCTACCACAACTTCTCTCGGTTGAGCATCACCTAAATAGGAGTCAAAACATTTAATATCCTGTCCAAAGAATACCTGACGTAATAAGTTCAATAGATAAATTGGTGTCAGGATTAAACCGACTGCCGATAAACCGATTAAGACAATCTTGAAGCTAGAACTATAAACATCACTGGTAGTCACCCCTAAAAATATAGTTAACTCTCCCACAAAACCGCTCATCCCCGGTAGTGCTAAGGATGCCATCGCACCAGCGGTAAACATAGCAAAGGTTTTTGGCATTAACTGAGCCATACCGCCTAATTTTGCCATGGCTAAGGTGTGAGTTCTTTCATAGGTGACACCAGCCAGGAAGAATAACATAGCGGCAATTAAACCATGGGAAATCATTTGTAACATTGCCCCGTTAATACCTAGTTCCGTTAAAGAACCAATACCGACTAAGACAAATCCCATGTGAGAAATAGAAGAACAAGCTAAACGTCGTTTTAAATTATCCTGAGCAAAAGCAGTTAAAGCCCCGTAAATAATATTGACGACCCCAATAATAGCGATAACTGGAGCAAATTTTAAATGGGCATGGGGTAATATTTCCATATTCATGCGGATTAAACCGTAACCACCCATTTTTAATAATACACCGGCTAAAATCATGGAAACTGCTACGGGTGCTTCACTGTGAGCGTCAGGCAACCAGGTATGTAAGGGGAACATTGGTAGTTTGACACCAAAAGCTATTAAAAAGGCGGTGTAGAAGAATATTTCTAATCCTATCGGGTAATGTTTCTGGGCAAGTACATTTAAATCAAAGGAGAATGTATCACCAAAGAAAGCCATACCTAAAGCTGCAACGAGAATAAATAGGGAACCAAGGGCAGTGTAAAGAATAAATTTAGTGGCGGCATATAAACGTTTTTCGCCACCCCAAATAGAAATTAAGAGATAAACCGGAACTAGTTCTAATTCCCAAACAATAAAGAATAGTAATAAATCTTGGGCTACGAATACAGCAATTTGCGCACTATATAAAACGAGGATTAAAAAATAAAAAAGGCGGGGTTTCTTTTCGATCCGCCAAGCGGCTAATATAGCCAGAGTATTAATTAATACAGTCAATACAATCAGAGGCATAGATAAACCATCTACGGCCACAGACCAATTGAGACCGAGTTGGGGAATCCAACTATAAAGTTCAACTAATTGATATTCAGGATTATTTAGATCGAAATACCTAATAAAGGTAAACATCGTTAATATTAGTTCAGCTATACCTACTCCCAAGGCATACCAACGAATAGTTTTACCGTTTTCATCGGGGATGAGCGGAATAGGTAGGGAAGCGACGAGGGGCAATAATATTATGGCCGTTAACCAAGGAAAGGTGTCCATATTTTATTTCACTAAGAATATATACCTAGAATTAATTTTCATCATTATATTGATAATTTTTGAGTTTTGTAAAGATTTTTGAAGTGATTTTTTGACAATTTTTTTGATAAATATAGGTTTGATGCGAATTGCCCTGCTAATTCTGGAAAATATGGCTATACATCTTCAATTTCACTAGAATATGAGCCTTTGATTGACTTGATTGATAAAAGATTTTAATACTATTAATATAGATTACTTATTTTCACAACAGATTTCAGATTATTGATAACAGTTAATATAGAATTTAGAAAATAGAATTTAGATTGATTATTTGATCAAAAGGAATTATCTAGGGATGAACAGCCATTCACCCCTAGATAATATTTTTATTTTGCAAATTCACCCAGATGAATTTGACGAAATATTAGGCTAATTTCACCCCTTGGCTATCAACAGGTAATACTTGCACTATCGCTTTTACATCCTGAGATTGCCAAGTTTTACTCATAGCTTCTACTACTGCCAAGGCTTGAGTTTGATTAGTTAAAGCCAGCAGAGTTGGTCCAGCACCACTAATCACCATTTCATAGGCTCCTGCCTCAATAGCAGCCTGCCTCACCTCTGCATATCCTTTAATTAGAGATTGCCGATAGGGTTGATGGATGCGGTCTTGCATGGCAACTTTTAACCAATCCCGATTACCCGTCTCTAAGGCCCTGACTAATAAACCGAAATGAGCCGTATTAAAAATAGCGTCAGCCCGACTATAGTTAGGCGGTAATACTTGGCGAGCGGCAGCGGTGGAAAGTTCAAAATCAGGGATCGCTACCACTGGCAAAATGTCGGGATGCCAGGCAATATCGCAAATAGTCCAATCATCCTGAGCAGAAGCGGCTAAACGACAACCACCTAAAAAAGCGGGTACAACGTTATCTGGATGACCTTCCAGGGCGATCGCCAATTTTAATAATTGTTCTTGACTGAGGGGTTGTCCCGCCATTTGATTCGCACCTACTAAACCGCCGACAATCGCAGTAGCAGAACTACCTAAACCTCTAGCTTGGGGAATACCTAAATGAATATCAATAGATACCGGCGGAACTGATTGGCCAATATGTGTATATAATTTCCCAAAGGCCTGATAAACTAAATTATCTGCATCTACACTTACCCGATCAGCCTCTGGACCAGTGGCAGAAATTTGGAGAGTATTGCCGTTTTTGGTGAGGGGGGAAAAATGGAACTGATTATATAAACTCAGTGCCAAACCGATACAATCAAAACCAGGTCCCAAATTAGCTGTAGTAGCTGGAACCGTCACTTTTATAGTGGACATGAGGATCAAATTAATCAGAAGAAATTATTTACTGATTTTATCTCAAATCAAGCCAAATCAATAGTTAGCGGACAATGTTGCTAAATTTCTTAGGTAAGATTAAAGTTAGGCTAGAAATAACAGATTTGACGATGATCTGGCTAAGTAGCATTTGCTAAATTTTTTTCTTTTGCCACCATATAAAAGATTGATTTTTCTACCAAGATCGTCTGAAATAGTTTTTTTCATTACGGAGATTCATAAAAAAATCTTTTGGGTGATTGGCAAAATATATTCACCTTAGCCAACCATCTTTTTCACTCCTGACGTTTGGTATTCTCTGGCCGAGGTACAGGAGAGGGACAATTATTATTTTGGTGCTGGGTTTCATCTATATCATCTATAGTTCACAGTCCAGAATTAGCAAATACAAATGGGCAATACTGCGTTTTTTTCCGATCTGATCACTATAATTCCCATATTTTTATGGCTACGGGGAAAATTTTTCCTTGTATTAGCTACAGACAATGGGTTGTGGGTATTTTTCCTCTTGTTATTAATAATTGGGGGAATGATTAGTTGGAAAAAATTACAAGTGTCCCGTTTATCTGCTTTAAATCAGCAGTTGCGACAAATTTTGCAAAAGGGTGATTTATCCGATCAATTAAATATTTTGGCAGGCGGAGAATTAGGCAATTTAACGGCAACAATTAATCAAATGTTAAATTCTTTACAAATATCCCAATTGATTAATCAAGAAACTCAAGATTTATATCGGTTAATTGCACAAAACTCCACAGATATTATTTCTCGTCATGATCCTACAGGTATATTTTTATATGTATCGCCTGCGTGCGTGCAGGTTGTTGGTTATCAACCAGAGGATTTGATTGGTACATCACCCCGTCATTTATATTATCGTCAGGATTGGCGTAATTTAGCTAAGGCCTATCGGACAATTACTATGCAGACAGCGACTTGTTCCGTTACCTATCGGATTCGCACGAAACAGGGTGGTTATTTATGGTTAGAAAGTAATTGTCGGGCTATTCGTCAGAATGATCAAATTAAGGAAATAGTTGTGGTTTCCCGTGATATTACAGAACGCAAGCAACGGGAAGAGGAAATTCAGCAAAGTGAAGCAACGATTAGAGAATTATATTTAGTCACATCTGGTAATCCGCCAGCACATTTTACTGAGGAAGAAATATTTAATTATCGGTTGCAGCGTTTATTAGAAATTGGTTGTCAGAAATTTAATTTGCCGGTAGGAATTTTAAGCAAAATCACGGGTAATATTTATCAGGTTGTGCAATGTCAGGGAACAGATCCTGAAATAATAGAACAATTATCTATTAGTAATGGTCAGGAATATGAGTTAGAGCAGAGCATTTGCTTTGTGACGGTTTTGGCACGGGAACCAATTTATTTTGAGTCTATTCAATTCTCTGGTTTTAAGTTTAATAATATGGCATTACCGATTAATGCTTATATGGGAACACCAGTTTTTGTTAATCATGAAATTTATGGTACGTTATCCTTTTGTAGCCCGGAAGTTTTGTGGGAGCCTTTTAAAGCGGTAGATAAGGAATTATTAAAGTTAATGGCTCAATGGATCGGTAATGAAATAGAGCGGTTACATAATGCAATTAGTTTATCTGTAGCCAGGGATGAGGCGTTAGAGGCAACCAAGGCAAAAAGTGAATTTTTAGCAACTATGAGTCATGAGATTAGAACACCGATGAATGCAGTGATTGGTATGACGGGTTTGCTATTAGATACTAGTTTGACGACAGAGCAACGGGATTTTGTTGAGACGATTCGCAGTAGTGGCGATGCCTTATTAACTTTAATTAATGATATTTTAGATTTTTCCAAAATTGAATTTGGTAAGTTAGAGTTAGAACAACATTCCTTTGATTTACGTTTAGCGGTGGAGGAATCCATAGATTTATTAGCAGCCAAGGCGGTAGATAAGGGGATTGAGTTAGCCTATTTGATTCAGCCTAATACACCTATGACAATTATTGGCGATATGAATCGTCTGCGCCAGATTTTAGTCAATTTATTTAGTAATGCGGTGAAGTTTACGGCGACGGGGGAGGTATTTTTATCAATTTCAGCCAAGTTATTGGATAGAAAAGTTATTAGTGACGCAAGTAATACTTTAGATGATGGGTTAGAAAATATTGATTTTTTAGGCGAAAATTTAGAAAATACTTGTAATATTTGGTCAAGTTATGAAATTATTTTTGCGGTGAGGGATACTGGTATTGGTATTCCGGCTGATCGGATGAGTCGGTTATTTAAGTCTTTCAGTCAGGTAGATTCTTCGACTAGTCGGCAATATGGTGGTACGGGTTTAGGTTTAGCGATTAGTCAAAGATTAGCAGAAGTGATGGGTGGTAGAATGTGGGTGGAAAGTAGCGGTGTGGTAGCTGGTAATCCTCCCCCAGATTGGCAACTACAGTATTCTACTATTAATACTCCTTTATTAGATTTGTTAGATAATAGTTTGCATGGTAATAATGATTTACTAGTTGCTTCTCCTCAATATATAGAAACTCATTTAGGGCAAAAAGAGCCGAAAGGTTCTTGTTTTTATTTTAGTATTGTGGCAGAAGGCAGTATTAATACTATATCTACTGATAATAATGACTCCCAATATTTATTAGCGGATTTGACTAATAGAAATTTATTAATTGTTGATGATAATGAGACGAATCGGCAAATTCTCAAATTGCAGGCAGAGTCTTGGAATATGAAGGTAATTTTGGCGAAGGATGGGCAGGAGGCTCTGGATTTGATTAATCGGGGTATTGATCAAGTGAAGTTAGATTTAGCTATATTAGATTTACAAATGCCTAATATGGATGGTTGGGCTTTGGCGACAGAAATTAGGAAGGTGGCAGGTTATGAAAATTTACCTTTAATTATTTTGTCTTCTATTGGCAAATCAGACATCAAAAATTATCCTACCCTAGAAAATTTTGCCCTTTTAAATAAACCGATTAAACAGTTACAGTTATATAAATTATTAGCGAGGTTTTTACAACAAAATGGTTGGTATCCTGATAAAACGGTTGCCACTCGCCCTAATAATATTCCTTTACTGGCCCCCCAATTACCTTTAAGAATTTTATTAGCAGATGATCATTTAGTCAATCAAAAGGTAGCTTTACAAATATTACAAAGAATGGGTTATCGGGCTGATGTGGCGGGTAACGGTTTAGAAGTATTAGAGGCAGTGCATCGTTTACCTTATGATGTCATTTTTATGGATGTGCAGATGCCGGAGATGGATGGATTGGAGGCAACTCGTTTAATACATCAAGCCTATCAAGAACCGAGGGGAGTAATTTTACCGGGGAAACGTCCTTATATTATTGCCATGACTGCGAATGCGATGGTGGGCGATCGGGAGGAATGTATTGCGGCGGGGATGGATGACTATATTAGTAAACCGATTCGTTTGGATGAGTTGGTGAAGGTTTTACAAAAGTGTCAACCGATTATCCAGGAAAATTTGGATGCGGGTTTAACTAATTCTCAGATTAATATAGGAAATTTACCACCATTAACCGGCGAAAAACTGCAACCAATAGCCAATATTAATACTTTAGATAATAAGATTATTGATGATTTACGGGAGATTGAGGCTTTGGATGAGGTGATTGAGATTTATTTGAATACTGCTCCTGATCTTTTAGAAAAGATGGCGAGTGCTATAGATAATCATGATCCTCTGGCTCTCAGGACTTCGGCTCATTCTCTTAAGTCAATTAGCGGTACTATTGGGGCTAATAAATTATTTAAGGTGTGTCAGCAGTTGGAAATGATTGGTCGCAAGGCCGATGAAAATAATTCTCATGTTTTACCGCAGGTGGGAGACATATTGGATCATGCTTGTAGTGAATATGATGAAGTGAAAGTTGCTTTACTCAATTTACAAACGATGGAAATTATTAGTAGTTAATATTTTACTGTTGAGGTTAAAACTGCGGTTTCTTGAAGAAACCGGAGTTTTTTCTGTAATCAAATTTTTGATCAGGATTATAAGGGAACTAGCTCTGAGAAATTTAATAATACTTGTTCATCCGTCAGTTCGTCACCAAATTCAGCGGGTGAGAATTGGATAGAAATACTTCTTAATAGTCCGTTATAGTGTAAATTAATTATACTTTTTAATGCTTGTTTCATAGCTTTAATATTAGATAAATCAGTTTCTATTTCAGGGACTTCACCTTCATAAGCAATAAGTAACATAACTACTAAATTACCAGTGGGAGGCAGGGATAATAATTCATCTTCCGGTGGTAAGTTGTCTGGATTAAAGTTGCTATCATAACGCTCATTTAAGTCAGTGAACATTTCATTAAAATAGTCGCCAGCTTCTCCTTCTTCCCAAAATACATCACCTTCATTGAAGGCTGATCGCCAATAGGTATCATATTTTAATAGACCTTCACAAACATTGGCTAGTTGTTCCCCTAATACGTCTAAGTCTCCTTCTGCATCTAAGGATTCAATAGCAACCTGATTTAATACACCTAATAGAGGTGTCACTTCTTCGCCAACTAGATGTACAAATAGGCGACTAACCACAAATCTAGTTTTGCCTGTTATTTTATTAAAGCGATCGCCCAAACCCATATATTTTACTCCAGTGATTTTAAATATTTTTTCAGCAATTATACCTTGATTTTAATCGAAATCTCTACAAAAAACCGCCTATGTGGAATATGGGTTTTAATAGCATGATGGGATTAATTAAGAAATTAATTTTTCACAACAAAACTATTCTGTAAAGGATAAGCCCTCCCGATTTTTGCATCATAAGCCCAAGCCCGAATCGTCCACTCACCAGCCGGTAAAAAACTCCGATCAAAAATCTTTTCCCAACCGGCATGACGATAATTTTCATTTTTCAAACTATCTACTAAAGACTCACGAGCAGAATGTAGATCAGCAATCTCAAAAATCACCGCCTGACCTGGTATTTTTTCATAGGTTAATACAACTATATCAGCCGGTTCTTGCCGATCCGGTAAAATAGCCCAACCCTTTGTGGCATAAGAATTAGGAGTATTCAATTCAATACCATCAAAATAACCATAAACCGCTTGAGAATTTTCCTCGCCGAGAAAATCTTGAATCATATTAGTTTTCGCTAAAGGTGGCTGAATAAAACCTATTCGATCCAAGTCATTACCAACAATACGGGCAAAATCATAACGACCAATTACCCTTGTTTCAATACAGGCAGGATCATTAACAATATTGACAAATTGTAAACAGCCTTTGCCTTCTAAGCGGCGAGCATATTGTTCCTTGATCATAGTGACACTATGGGCATAATTGGGAATATATAAAACTAATAGTAAACCGATGAGAAAGCCTGATAATAACCTAGTTATTTGCTTAAATTTTTCATGAGTTATTTGTTTTGTAGATGTGGTATTTACTAGCAAAATATATCGCTGGTGATAATCCTGAATCACTAAATAAAATAAATAAATAATAGCGACTATTAAATAAATAGAAAAAGTTGTGTATTTAGAAGCGATCGCCTGCCACATTCCCCCACCCACACGGCCAACCGCAGTTAAGACACCGCTACTAATCGCATAGACACCTAACATCAGCCAGGCAATAGTTAAATTTAAGAGTTTAATATTAGCGGGATGATGTGGATTTACTAAAATATGTTTAACAATATAAGCAAATAGAATAATAAATATTGTGATTAAAATACCACCAATTATCGGAGCATTAAACCCAACTTGAGCGGGTTGAAAAAATCCTAAAGGTGTTCCCAAAAATCCCAAGAAAAATATAAAAGTTTCGCCTGGATGAGCCAAAGCATAACCAGGATCAGGGCTACTTTCTGGCCGATGTAAATCATGAAAATAAAATACTAAATTGAGAGAAAATATTATTAGCCAGGTGACAATTAGAGGTATTTTTTTTGGTAATTCTGACCAAGATTTTAAGGGTGCTAAGATCAATACTGGTAATACGATAATCCAGGCTAATAAACCGTTAGCGTAGGAATAGGTACAAATGATCGCTAAAGTAATACATAAAATTAATTTAAGCCGATTACTCAAAGATGAATAGGCAATATTCATAGAAGTTGTAATACAGAGAATTGGCATGATCACTACTAATTGAATACCCCAAAACCAATTATCATATTGGGCAGGAGAAAATATTAGTAAGTTTGCCAAAAATGCTAATAATAATGTAATAAATAAAGGGGCTTTAATAGTTCTTAAATTCAGGAGAAAAATATTAAGTGCGACTAAACAACCAGCAAAAAATATTAATAACATTTCTGCTCTCACATTATTTTTAGTCAAAAATGCCAGGATAAGAAATATTATTTTTGGGAAAAATTTACGGCTTTCATTATGTTGATAAATTAACTCACTAAAACTGGGTAGATCACCATTAGCTAACTTTAAATATAATAAAGGCATTAAACTCCATTGGTCCCAATAAAGCAGATTCACACTATATTTAATAATATAAAATAATAGTAAAAATGCTGGCAATAAAGCGATGAAAAAAACTATAATTTTTTTGATTATATCTCTATTAAATAGATGATTATTCTGATAATTATTAAGGGATAATAGATGGTTGATCATTACTAAAAAATTTTAGTTATCCTGATTTTACTAGTGATATTGCGTTGTACTGCCTCAGCATATTATCAGGTGATTGATCTTTATACAAGTTATTATCAACAAAAAAAGAGAGAAATTAATAAAAATTTCTCTCATGAAAATTTCCAATAAATAATCAAGTTGATTAGCAAAAAATTAAGCCACAATCATGGAGCCAACCCCAGTATCAGTAAATATTTCCTGTAATAAAGAATGGGGTACACGCCCATCCAGAATATGAGCCGCCTTTACGCCCTGAGCCAAACTTCTCACACAACAATTTACTTTCGGTATCATACCCCCAGAGACAATACCATTCTTAATTAATTCCCGTGCTTCCTGAATATCTAATTTAGCAATTAAAGTTTCGGGATTATGATAATCCTCTAAAATCCCGGCTGTATCAGTTAATAGAACTAATTTCTCTGCTTGCAAAGCGGCTGCTATTTCACCGGCTACCGTATCCGCATTAATATTATAGGCCTGACCTTCTTCATCGGCTGCCACACTAGATACGACGGGAATATAACCACCTTTCACTAAGGTATCTAAAATATTAGTATTCACTCCCGTGACTTCCCCGACAAAACCTAAGCCCTTACTACCTTCTGGCCGAGCCATAATCAAGTTAGCGTCTTTGCCACATAAACCAATCGCTCTACCACCGGCTTGATTAATCAGGGCGACTATTTCCTTATTTACCTTGCCCACTAATACCATTTCCACCACTTCCATGGTGGCAGCATCTGTGACTCGTAGGCCATCTTTAAATTGTGGTTCAATTCCTAATTTATTCAGCCAAGTATTAATTTCTGGTCCGCCCCCATGGACCACAATGGGACGCATACCTACATAGGACAATAAAACAATATCCCGAATTACTTGATCTTTCAGATTGCTATCCTTCATGGCAGCACCGCCATATTTGACCACAATAGTGCGTCCAGCAAAATTCTGAATATAAGGTAAGGCTTCACTCAGGACGATCGCCCGACTCAGTTCCATTTCTCGGTCTGGTTTATGATTTTTCAGCATGGAATTTAAGGGAATTTAATATTAAATGAACTATTTTCAAATTAACGCTTCTGGTAACTGCTGATTGTATCGTTTATGGCAAGATATTTTTTTTCTGATCGGTTGACGTATTGCCACCAGCGACTCAGGGGAAAATAATAAACTGGTGCCCATAAGCTATTGAGAATAGCAGAGGATAAGACTAGTTGTTGATGGGATAACCAAATTTCTGCAATTTGGTAGTTACCTAATAACATAAATTGCACACCCATGATCATTTCCCCAATCAATGACATTAAAAAGACAATCAAAGCGACAGAAATAAAGTCTTCTTGCAAATACCGTTGTTTTTGTAAAGATGCCGTTAATATACCTACGACCATTAAAGACATGACATGGGTGGGGTATGAGGTAGTTAAGCCATCTTGAATTAACCCTAATATTAAGCCGGCGATCGCCCCCTGCCAAATAGTTCTTTTAATACTCCAAGCTACTACCCAAATTAATAACCAATGGGGACCAACTCCCATTAAGGTCATACCCGGCCAACGGGTCAATAATAGTAAGGCAGACACAGTAACAGAAATAACAATCACTAACCAATTAAGAATTTTGATCAAGGAACTAGGCATAGCAAGCAAAGGTTAATTTTAGTTAGATAAATAAGTTTTCAATCTAATTACTTTTCTTTGGTAATACATCTAAAATCGGCTGATGGGAATAAACAATTACCCATTCTAAAAATTCCGTAGAAGCAGAGAACTCGATCACCGCTTCTGGAGCCGGAGTTTTACTTAAATTGACTGATTTAACTCGCCCCACTGCTAAACTAGCTGGGAATAGTTGACTATAAGTAGAAGTAGTAATCAGGTCTCCCGGTTTCACATCAGGCACATCATTAAAAAATTCTATAACAGCCAGACCTTTCTTTTGTTGACCCAAACCTTTCATAAAACCCATTTGTCGACTGCGGGAAACTGTGACACCAATCCGACTATGGGGATCACTAATTAATAGTACCTGACTAGTATTAGGAGTAACTTCAATCACCCGACCCACTAAACCGCCCACAGTCATCACTACATCACCCTTTTTAATACCATCTTTGCTTCCCTTACCGAGAATAATATGTTCCCACCACTGATCGGCACTACGCCCGATTATTTGAGCCGTAATACCAGTTTTTGGCATAGTCTTAGAAAAACCTAATAATTTTTGCAAATATTGATTTTCCTGTTCCAATTCTCCCAAGCGAATTTCTAATTCTTGTACCTGGGCATTTTTCACAATTTCTTGTTGTATTTGGGGGTCAGTTTGGAAAGGGCGACTTAACCAATAGTAACTTTCCATTAACCAAGCAGCTTGAGTATTTCTAATAAATACACCCAAGCTCACCAGCAAAGTGAAAAATATGATTTTTTTCCATAACTGGGAATTTTGTTTACGACGATTCCATGTTTGCATTGTTAATAAGTTTTTTAATTATTCATTAGTTATTCATGAGTGATTAAAATGTATTTTGCTAAAAATTAATTAATTCTCCCACTAAATATTCTTTCATAGGCCTTAGCATTTTCTAAAACCCGCCCTGTACCTAAAACAACACAACAAAGAGGATCACTAGCAACGTGAGTCACAATACCAGTCTCATGACTAATTAAAGTATCAATACCCCTTAATAGCGCACCACCACCCGCTAACATAATCCCCCGATCAATAATATCGGAAGCCAACTCCGGCGGTGTTCTCTCTAGTGTGCGTTTGATTGCTTCAACAATCACAGCTAAAGGTTCTGCCATACTTTCCCGCACTTCAGGACCCTTAATCAAAACCGTTCTAGGTAAACCAGATAATAAATGAATACCCCGCACTTCCATTACCGCCTGATCATCTTCAGGATTAGGATAAGCAGAACCTAGTTTTAATTTAATGTCTTCTGCCGTTTGCTCACCAATTGTTAAATTATGTACTTTTTTCAAATACTGCATAATACAATCATTCAGTTCATCCCCAGCTACCCGCACCGATTCACTTAATACAGTACCTAATAAACTGAGAACCGCTACCTCCGTAGTACCGCCACCAATATCAACAATTAAGTTACCCGTTGGATCTCCCACAGGTAAACCCGCCCCAATCGCCGCCGCCACAGGTTCATCAATTAAACAAGCGTCCCTCGCTCCCGCCTGGGAAGCAGCCTCCATCACAGCCCTTTTTTCCACCGTGGTGACACCGCTAGGAATACCAATCACCATGCGAGGTGCGACTAAAGTTTTTCCCTTATGTACCCGCCGAATAAAATGTTTCAACATTATTTCAGCCGTGTCCAAATCAGTGATTACCCCATCTCTTAAGGGCCGAATCGCAATCACATTATTAGGGGTACGACCTAACATTTTTTTTGCCTCTTCCCCCACCGCTATTGGCCTTTTTTCCTCTTGATCAAAGGCCACAACAGACGGTTCTTGTAAAACAATACCCCGACCGGAAACATAGACTAAAGTATTTGCAGTTCCCAAATCGATCCCCATATCACGGGATAAAGAAAAACGACCAATAGCTCCCACAGGTCAAGTACTCCTTCGCTTAATAATAAATTTAATCTTGTCCAATTCAATGTAACAGAATTTCAACCGAGCTATTCTATTTGTTTTTTCTCACTCAGTCTAGTCAAAATAATCAAGTTTTGGTGTACTTCTCCATATTTATGGACTAATCAGGATATTTTATGTCTATTTTGATCTGGTGATAGAAAACTCAAATTTTTGCTAAAATCATCAACAGTAAATTTCCACAACTTTTTTTATTAGAAATTACCTATGAGTTTAAACATTGTAACTTTAGTGGGCCGTGTGGGTGGTGATCCCGATGTAAAATATTTTGAATCGGGCAAAGTGGTTTGTAATTTAACCCTAGCTATTAACCGGCGGGGACGTGATAATGAGCATACTGACTGGTTTAATTTAGAACTATGGGATAAAACCGCTGAAATAGCAGCTAATTACGTCCGCAAAGGTAGTCTAATTGGGGTGAAAGGTAGTTTGAAATTTGATTATTGGCAGGACAAAAGCAGTGGTGTCAGTCGTTCTAAACCAGTAATTAGAGTTGATCAATTAGACCTGCTTGGCTCAAAAAAAGATAATGAAATGAATGAGCAATCTAGTCAAAATTATGATGAATTTTAAATAATTTTCAATCAATCTAAATTGAAATCTCTATTCAATCTTTCATGAAAGTTTAAAACTTTTTTAGAACATTTTTAAAACTACTAATTACCCAATATGCCATCAATATTACGTTTAATTATTACCGCAGTTTGTGCCACTTTAGTATTAAGTGGTTGCGTCAGGTATCAAGTAGAAATTGATTTTGATCGGCAAACTCACGGCGAAATTATCCAGCACGTTAAATTATTAGATACCCTGACTAATTTAAGTGGTGATGTGGTGGACGATTGGGTGAATAGTATTGAAAAAAGAGCAAAACAATTAGAAGGTTATACTAAACATATTTCTCCCCAGGAATTTATTGTGACTGTACCGATTAATAATGGGGCAGAATTAGAGAAAAAGTTTAATCAATTTTTTCAACCGCAAGAAGAATTTTTATTAAGTCCGGCTGATATTTCTAATACTAATAAAAAAAGTAATAATCTTGATAATTCAGGTAATTTAAGTAATTCATCTGACCCACCCCAATTATCAGCCCATCTAGCCTTACATCAAAACAATTGGCTATTTGCTATTAGAAATAATTTACAGGTAGAAGTGGATTTACGGTCACTATTTTTTGGTAAAAGTGCCACTAATATTTTAATCAATCCTGATCAATTAGTCGATATTCAATTAAAATTAAAAACACCTTGGGGATTAAGGAAAATTGATAGTAGTCCTCAAATGATTGGTCGGGGTGATCAAACAATTTTTGTATGGCATTTACAACCAGGAGAAATCAACAAATTAAATACTGTATTTTGGGTTCCTAGTTATGTGGGAATCGGGGCATTATTCATCACTTTATTTGCTATTTTAGGTAGTTTTATCAAATATAAATTATTACCAGGTATCGGTATTGGTAAGAGGAAAATGCAAAAAGTATAAATTAATGAATTAGTAATGAATTAGTTAAGATTATCAAGGATTGATTAGATTAATATTAAATTGATTAATTCACTGATTACCTAAATAAGGATCAACTCTCAATCTAAATGACTGAAATATTAGAATAAATTGAATTTTAAATTATTTTAAATCGTCACAGAAAAGTCATCAAATTTGTGTTAAAGTTCCAGCATCTTAAATCCCAGCAACTGATTGTATATCAATGTGCTTTTTAAAACATGATTGTCGACTTATCTCAAATCACCCCTATTTCCCCTAATACTCCTTTTTCAGAAGGTATTGCCCTATTAATAGAATTGGCAGAAAAAGGAGAAATTGACCCTTGGGATGTACAAGTGATAGACGTGATTGATCGGTATTTAAGTCATCTCACCCCCCATTCCTTTCATAGTCAGGCCGATGATTTTCAAAACTTATCGCAATCTGGACAGGCTTTTCTTTATGCTTCCGTTTTAGTTTGGTTAAAGGCGGATAGCTTGGCATCTGTCGATCTTTTAGAGACAAGTACAGAAAATTTTGACAGTGATCAATTTGCCGACCCTTTTAATGAAAATGAACAACTATTACAGTTAGCTCTGCCCCTCCGCCTAGAAAAACAATTAAAGCGGCGGGGTGTGGCCAATTTCCCCCGGAAACGGCAAGTCACTTTACCCGAATTAATTCAGCAATTACAGTTAATTGGGGCTACCCTTACAGAACAACCAACTCGTGCCAAAACCCGTCGTCCTTCTAGTAAGTCAATTGCCAAGGCCGCTAAGGCGATCGCTGAATTAGCTCACGAAGAAAATTTAGTGGAAACGGCAACCGACCTAGAATTATTTTTAGCAAATCAATGGGGAGAAATTGCCCAGGAATGGTTAGAATTTCAACAACTATTAGAAATATGGCCTCAAGCTAAGATTAAGAAAAAACAGCATAATCATGGCGAAAATTCAGAGGATGCAACGACTGAAGAATTAACTAATGACTTAGAACAAGCAGAATGGGGATTTGATCGGGTTGGTGTATTTTGGGCGTTACTATTATTGTCATCTCAATCAAAGGTGGAATTATCTCAGGAGGAATTTTATCAAGACTTACAAGTAAAAATACTAGATTTACCTATGCAATTGGCGCTTGTTTAAATCAGATAAATAATTTTATTAAGGATTTAGGATTACTAGAGAGAAAGAATATATAGCAATCTTAAATAGGTTGTGATAAGTTCATTGATAAAATTGCCGCTAAGGTCAGGGCTGAAATAGCATTTGATAAATATCTCAATTAATTTTGAGGGAATAGCCAAAATATCGACTAAAATCAATACGACAATCAAATAGATTCTCAAAAGATGAGTCTTTCATAGACCTAAATGAAAAATAATTAATGGTTTTTTAAATAAGAGGAGTGAGTTGAATGAAAGCCATGATTCTGGCGGCGGGTAAAGGCACTCGTGTGCGTCCGATTACTTATACGATTCCCAAACCGATGATCCCCATTTTACAAAAACCAGTCATGGAATTTCTGGTGGAGTTATTGCGAGAACATGGTTTTGATGAAATTATGGTGAATGTTAGTCATTTGGCTAATGAAATTGAAAATTATTTTCGAGATGGACAGAAATTTGGGGTACATATTGCCTATTCTTTTGAGGGACGCATTGAAGATGGCAATTTAGTGGGAGAGGCTTTAGGTTCAGCCGGTGGCATGAAAAAAATCCAGGAGTTTTTCCCTTATTTTGATGATACTTTTGTTGTGTTGTGTGGTGATGCCCTGATTGATTTAGACTTAACGGCGGCAGTAAAGTGGCATCGGGAAAAAGGGGCGATCGCTACGGTGGTAATGAAGTCTGTACCACGGGAAGAAGTACCCAGTTATGGGGTAGTGGTAACTGATGCCGATGGTAGAATTCAGGCATTTCAGGAAAAACCTAGTGTAGAGGAAGCCCTAAGTACAGATATTAATACAGGTATTTATATTTTCGAGCCAGAGGTATTAAATTATATTCCGGCTGATGTGGAATACGATTTAGGTAGTCAACTGTTTCCCAAATTAGTAGAAATGAATGCGCCCTTTTTCGGCGTGAGAATGGATTTTGAATGGGTGGATATTGGCAAAGTGCCGGATTATTGGCGAGCAGTCAGAAGTGTTTTATCTGGAAAAGTGAAAAATATTTCTATTCCCGGTAAAGAAGTTTTCCCTGGTATTTTTACTGGTTTAAATGTGGCGGTTAATTGGGATAAGGTGGAAATTCAAGGTCCGGTTTATATTGGCGGAATGACCAGAATAGAAGACGGAGCGAGAATTATCGGACCTGCCATGATCGGTCAAAACTGTTGGGTTTGTAGTGGTGCAACTGTTGATAATAGTGTAGTTTTTGAATATTCCCGTTTAGGACCGGGTGTGCGTTTAGTTGATAAACTAGTATTTGGCCGTTATTGTGTTGATAAAACTGGTGCTTCCATTGATGTGCAAGCAGCGGCTTTAGATTGGTTAATTACTGATACCCGGCAACCTATACCGAGTGAAGCACCCAGTGAAAAAAAAGAAATTGATGATATTCTTAATGGCAATTAGTGATTGGATAAAAATAATTTAAAGTATATTCAACTAAAATAATCTGCCTAATTGCTATCGTACCTAATTTCTCCCATTATATGCTAACCAAAACCCAAAAATCTAATACTATAAAGCCTCTGCGTTGGCAACGGAATCATTATTCTGCCATGAGCCGGCAAATAGATGTATTGCAGGCAACCATTAGTTTTATGGTGATGATCTGGTGGGATAATTTGTGGGGAAATTATACGGCTGAAGTGAAGCGGCAACGGGCAAAATGGTTAGTGCAAAATATGTTGGAATTGGGTCCGACTTTTATTAAAATCGGGCAGTCTTTATCCACCCGTTCTGACCTATTAACAAAGGAATATATTGAGGAACTGGGAACTTTACAAGATCAAGTGCCAGCTTTTGCCACGGAAGAAGCGATCGCTATTATTGAAAATGAATTAGGTAAACCAGTTGATATTTTATTCAAAAATTTTGATCCGGTTCCCCTGGCAGCCGCTAGTTTAGGACAGGTACACCGGGCAACCTTGTATTCTGGGGAAGCGGTGGTAGTGAAAGTACAACGACCGGGGTTAAAAAAATTATTTGATTTAGATATAAAAGTTTTAAAAAAAATTATTCATTTTTGCCAAAAACGTTTTGCTTGGGCGAAAACCTATGATTTAGAAGCAATTTATTATGAGTTTTTTCATATTTTATTCCAGGAAATAGATTATATTCAGGAAGGGGAAAACGCTGATCGGTTTCGGCAGAATTTTAAAGATTTACCAGAAGTAATTGTGCCGAAAGTCTATTGGCAATACTGCACTCAAAAAGTTTTAGTTTTAGAATATTTGCCCGGTATTAAGATTAATCAACGGGATGCTATTGTTGCCCGTAATATTAGTCCACAACGACTGAATCAAATAGGAGTGTGTTGTTATTTAAAGCAATTATTGCTCGATGGTTTTTTTCAAGCGGATCCCCATCCCGGTAATTTAGCGGTGAGTGATAATGGGGGGATTATTTTCTACGATTTTGGCATGATGTCAGAGGTGAAAGGTTTAACTAGAGATCAAATGGTGAAAACCTTTTTTGCGGTATTACGCAAGGATACGGATCAAGTAATTGAAACTTTAACCTCGATGGGTTTAATAGTACCAGCCCCTGATATGATGCCGGTGCGTCGCCTCATTTCTTTTTTATTAGAAAGATTCACAGAAAAACCGATTGATTTTTATGAGTTTAATGAGGTGAAAGATGAATTATATACAATGTTTGAGCAACAACCTTTCCGTTTACCAGCTCAAATGACCTTTATTTTAAAATCTTTAACTACTTTAGATGGTGTAGCGAGGGTATTAGATCCTAATTATAGTTTAATCACTTGTTCTCAACCCTTTGTGAAAAGTTTGACGATTTCTCAACAAAAAGGTGGTATTTTCGGTGAGGTAGCCAGACAAACCCGTGATTTTATTAAATATCGTCTGCAACAACCGAGTAAAGCTGAATTAATTATCAACAATTTAGAAAAAAGAGTGGCAGACGGGGAAATACAATTACGGGTGCGGACAGTAGAAAGCGATCGCCTATTAAAAAGATTAAATTTAGCGGTGAAAAGTTTAGTTTATTGTTGTTTTGCTGGCTTTAGTGTATTAACAGGCTGTATTCTCTTAGTCAACGGTGGTAACTATTTCATGGGGGCGATCGCCTGTTTTAGCTTAGGTAGTTTGGGCGGCGTATTATTATTACAAACATTATTCCAATTATCGGTGAAAGAAAGACTTGATCGGATGGCAGAGAAGTAAATTAACCTATTAAATTACCTAAAAATTTTGCCAGGAGTGCGAGCGTCTCGCTCGCTATAGTTATCTGTATTACCTGGATTTGTATAACTTGAAAATTACCAAATCCTATTTTGATAACTGTCAATACAAGTATTTAATATCCGTTGATCATTTTCACGAATCTCAGGAATTGCATAATATTCAGTTAAATTAACAAGATAGAGAGCAGTCGTCTGATTAAAATTATCAACCACAGTAATATCTAATAATGCCGGTTTATTCGTGCCATAAAAACAATAAAAAGCTGATTTCGGTAAATAAAATGCCCCAATCACTTTATGTTGCTTCACCGTAAAAATAAAATATTCATGTAAAAGTTGGTCTGGTATTGTCGTTTGTCCGTAAAAATAAATACCATCATCTAATAAATTATCGTCGGTTTTATTCTCACTAGGCTGGTTATCGGCTACAACTGATAAATTAACCACCCGATTATTCTGGGGCGAATCATGAATATTTAATTCATCTAGTATTTGCCCATTGATCAAGATGAAATAAAAATTGATCATGAGACCGAGGGGGAATATAGCGACTAAATTCATCAAACAGTTCCTATTATTAGCTATTATTTAAAATACCTTATAATTCGGTCGTCAATCAACTTTTCCATAAAAAAACCTGGCTTATAAAAACCAGGTCTGATACTTACTATAACAATTTTCTAGGAGTTTTAATCTTTTTGGCAATTTTACCCTTGCCGTTGTAATTAACCAGCTAAATACTCCCGAAACTTAGAATTATTCCGACGTAAATGATTTAATGCTTGGGCTTCTAATTGTCTCACCCGTTCACGACTAATACTTAACCGTTCCCCCACTTTTGCTAAAGATAATTCTTTACCATCAGTTAAACCAAAACGTAGATTAATTACTTGTCGTTGTTGCTCAGTCAGTTGAGCTAAAAGGTCTGATAAATCTTCCCGCATAAATTTACCCGTAATATAATCATCAGGAGAAGAATTAACATCCTCTAATAGTTCTTGCAACTCCGTATCCTGGTTATCTCCTACCCGCATATCTAAGGAAATCGGTTGACGAGACATTAATAAATATTCCCGGATTTGAGCGGGTTCTAATTCTAGTTCTTTGGCTATTTCTACCTGACTGGGTGCACGACCTAATTTTTGGGTCAATTCCCGTTGAATTTTTTTGATTTTATTTAGTTTTTCTGTAATATGAATCGGTAAACGAATCGTCCGGGATTGTTGAGCGATCGCCCTAGTAATTGCCTGGCGAATCCACCAATAGGCATAGGTAGAAAATTTATATCCCTTAGTTGGGTCAAATTTTTCCACACCTCTTTCTAAACCAAGAGTTCCTTCCTGGATCAGATCCATAAAATCCATATTCCGTTTTTGATATTTTTTGGCGATCGCTACCACCAAACGCAAATTCGCCTCAATCATTTTTTGTTTAGCGTGTTTACCCTGTTTTAACAGGGTTTGCAATTCCTGCACCGTTAAACCCAGATAAGTGGACCATTCCTCATCCGTCGGTAAACGTTTTAATTCTGCTTTATATACTTCCCGCCCTTCTAATAAGGCCATGAGTTGTTGTACTTGTTTACCATAAACAATTTCTTCTTCCCGGCTTAATAGTGGCACACGGCCAATTTCATGCAGATAAGTCCGCACCGTATCCATAGAGGAATAAGGTCGAGTCCCCATATTTTTTGCAGTTGTAGAGGTTTTTTGGGTGATTATGTTAGACATGGTTGGTGTTTAACTCCTAAAACAAAATGTTTTTGAGGGAGGATAAAAGGAGATTTTCTCAGGTTGGCCAAAATAGCCTAAGACAATCTATATCTGCATTAAGTCGGTTTTTCGAGGCCTTTCAGCCCCAAAATTATCCAATTTTTGTTTATGCAACAAACTCGTCTTACAAACTTAGACTCAATTCACTATTGATTAGTTCAATACAATCCCAGAAAATCAGATTGATTTATCTGAAAGTAGATTCATTAGCTAATTGATGATTTACTGATCTATTTCTATGATCACTTGAGATTTTCAGGATTAACAATAATATTTTTTCCGCAATAACCGTCCCTAATTGGTGAGTTATTGCATCTTTCATGGATGACATTTATTTGTCAGTTAAATCACACATAGCAATGTTATTTACCAATGCAACGGACAAAAACCATGATTATGACTTTTTTCCCACAAACCAGTTAACTCTTCTACTGCTAAAGGACGACTAAAAAAGAAACCTTGAATACCATCACAATGTACTGATTGTAAAAATTTTAACTGGTCAGATGTTTCCACTCCTTCCGCTATTACCTTTAATTTTAATTCATGCCCCATGGCAATAATCGCCCGAATAATTGCCACATCATTCATATCCTGCATAACATCCCGTACAAAACTCTTATCTATTTTTAACTTGTTCAATGGTAATCTTTTCAAAGACCAGAGGGAAGAATAACCAATACCAAAATCATCCATTGCTATGGATGAACCTAGATCCTGTAACTCCTGCAAAATAGAAATAGTTAAATTCATATCTTCCATGGCTGCCGTTTCCGTGATTTCTAATTCTAAATATTCCGGGGCAATTCCTGTTTTTCTAATAATATCCGTAATAACTTTGACTAATTGCACTTCCTGTAGTTGGCGAGCAGATAAATTGACAGAAATCGGTACAATCGGTAAACCTTGTTTTTGCCATAGTATATTTTGTTGACAGACTTGCTCCATCACCCATTCACTAATGGGGATAATTAAACCAGTTTCCTCGGCAATCGGAATAAAATGTAAGGGAGAAATCAAACCTTTTTCGGGATGATACCAGCGTATTAAGGCTTCCATTGCCATCATTTTTCCCGTCTGTAAATCAACTTGTGGTTGGTAATGTAAAACAAATTCATGGCGGTTAATTGCCCGATATAAATTATTTTCTAATACTAAACGCCGATAGACCTGGGAACCAATATCAGGGGTATATAACTGGTATTGATTTTTGCCTAACTGTTTGGCTCGGTGCATAGCTGCATCAGCATTTTTTAATAAAGTCTCTGGATCTTCCCCATCATGGGGAGCTAAAGCAATCCCTAAACTTGCCTTAATATGAAATTCCTGTTGTTGAAACTGAAAAGGTTGAGCTAAACTTTGTAATATTTTTTGTGCTATTTGATTAGCTTCTTGACTATCTTTGACGGTGGAAATCAAAAAAGTAAATTCATCACCTCCCCAGCGGGCAATTATATCCCCCATTGATAATGCAGACTGTAAGCGATCTGCGACATTTTTTAAAAAAATATCACCTATTGCATGACCAAAGGTATCATTAATATGTTTAAAACCATCTAAATCTAAAAAGAGAATAGCTGAGGTGCGGGGATGTTGCCGTATATCAATTAAATTTAAAGATAATTGTTGTTGAAAAAGCGAACGGTTCGCTAAACCGGTCAAAGGATCATGGGAGGCTTGATGTTTTAACATTGCCTCGATCCGTTGTTGTAAAACGGCTAGATATACGTGCAAACTGAGGGACTTACCTAATTTTATTTCCTGGGGAGTCCAAGGTAAAGTTTCCCCTTGCTTAATTTCCCGCCAGACCGCAAAAGATTGACGGGGGCGATCATTGCGGTGATCTTGATTTTGACGACCTGCCCAGAGAGTATATGTTTCTAATTGTTTACGGAAAAAGGTGAGACAACCTAAACACTGTTGTTGATAATGTAAGGGAATAATTAACAGTGAACGGATTTTGGTTTCTTGAAAGTTACTGAGTAGTGATGCTAATTTACTTTCTGTTTCAATATTATTGGTATAATATACCTGGATTTCATCCTGTTTTTCTGTGATAATATTCTGCCAAAGCTGGGATCTTTCTAAACCAACAATATGGGGTTGCACACCGTGGGTATAAATCAGGCTAGGTTCTCCCGACGTTTCCCCAATAATATAAATCCGCCCCCCATCTGCGTGTAAAGCTGTCACCATTTCTGCTAATACTAATTGCCGCACTTGTTTGGGAGAATTATGCGGGGTATGGAGCAGATAACTAATATGGTTAATAATTGCTTCTTCTGTTGCCTGTTGTTTGGCTTGCTTAAATAGTTGAGCCTGGGCGATCGCTATCGATAACTGATCAACCAGCAACTGCACCATATTCACATCTTTTTCAATATATTGTTTGGGTTGACTATGATGACAAGCTAATAATCCCCAAAGTGATTGCTGATGTAAGATGGGAACGACAAAGGAAGATAATACCCCCATATTAGTTAAGTATTCGGCATGACAGGGATCTACCCGACTATAATGTAATTCTTCTGTATTAACACCGTTGATCTGACTGTCTTCCAAATCATTAGTAATTTTTAAGCCAGCATTCACATCAATAATAATTCTTTGTCTATCTTTCATCAAACGTTCCCGCACATGAACAGGCACATCTTCGGCGGGAAAATGTAATCCTTTCAAAGAAGGCAAAACTTTGCCTTTAATAGATTCAGCAATTACCTCCCCACTACCATCTTCTGCAAAACGATATATTTTTACCCGATCAACTTTTAATAGTGTTCTAATTTCCTTCGCCGTTGTATGCAAAATTTCTTTTAAATCTAAGGAATTTCTAATTTTTGTAATCAGTCTATTCAGTAGGATATGTTGACCTCTGCCCGTACCCTCTGCCCCTTCTCCTGATACTTTAACCCTATTAATTTTAGACATTTTTACCAAATCATGGAAAATTAAATTATCTTTTTATAAAAATAACGATAACATAACGTTAATATTCATGTAAAGAATATCACTAGCATCTTGATAAAAATTAATACTTTTGATCCGTCGATTCTTTGTATTTGCTAGGTTATTTCTGTTTTTCTGGAAAATGTTGATCATCAGAAACTTTTATTTCTGGCATTTCTTATTCGACTTTTGACTAAAGAATATTATTTTATGGGCGAGAATAAGTCGGATGATTTTGATATTTTTGCTCTGAATCAATGATCAATCTAATTTGCAATATTTAACCAGTATTTTCACTCAACAATATGCACTTTTAACTTTTATTTTTTCAGGAAAAATAGATAAATACTCAATTGCCTCTAACGTGTACAGTCAAAATGATATTTTACCTGATATAGCCGTTTTTGATCTATGTTAGTGAAAAAATTATTTCTCATATTTCAGAGTGTAGAGTCAAAATTTTTTGAGAGTAAAGATTTATTTATGGATTGATCAAAAAACTTAGGCAAAAAATTATGAGAAGTGATAAGATCATCAAACAAGCTAGGGGTGCCTGGATGTCCAGGCTGAGAAACACCCTGAGAACCTGATTCTGGGTAATACCAGCGGAGGGAAGCAAATTTTTTATAGACTAAGGAAAAAAAGAATATGCGTTCAGAATGGGTCGCCAAACGGCGTGGTCAAGATAATGTCACCCAGATGCACTATGCTCGGCAGGGAGTGATTACGGAGGAAATGCACTATGTCGCCCAACGGGAAAATTTACCAGCGGATCTAATTCGGGAAGAAGTAGCCCGTGGTCGCATGATTATTCCTGCTAATGTTAATCATGTCAATTTAGAACCGATGTGTATTGGTATTGCTTCTAAGTGTAAAGTCAATGCCAATATTGGTGCTTCTCCCAATTCTTCTGATATTCAAGAGGAATTAGCCAAACTGCAACAATCTATTAAATATGGTGCAGATACGGTAATGGATTTATCCACTGGTGGTGGTAATTTGGATGAAATTCGCACAGCAATTATTAAGGCATCCCCCGTCCCTATTGGTACAGTGCCAGTCTATCAAGCAGTGGAAAGTGTAAATGGTCGCATAGAAAATCTCACTGCTGATGATTTTCTTCATGTGATTGAAAAACACGCTCAACAGGGGGTTGATTATCAAACCATTCATGCGGGTATTTTAATCGAACATTTACCCTTAGTGAGAAGTCGGCTGACTGGTATTGTTTCTAGGGGTGGTGGTATTCTAGCTAAGTGGATGTTACATCATCATAAACAGAATCCTCTTTATACTCACTTTAATGACATCATTGAAATTTTCAAAAAACATGATGTGTCTTTCAGTTTAGGGGATTCCTTACGGCCTGGTTGTACCCATGATGCTTCCGATGATGCACAATTGGCAGAATTAAAAACCCTTGGTCAGTTAACCCGCAAAGCCTGGGAACATAATGTACAGGTAATGGTAGAGGGTCCTGGTCATGTACCAATGGATCAGATTGAATTTAATGTGAAAAAACAAATGGAAGAGTGTTCAGAAGCTCCTTTCTATGTTTTAGGTCCGTTGGTAACGGATATTGCTCCCGGTTATGATCATATTACTTCGGCGATTGGGGCGGCCTTAGCTGGTTGGTATGGTACAGCCATGTTATGTTATGTCACACCGAAAGAGCATTTAGGTTTACCGAATGCGGAGGATGTGAGAAATGGTTTAATCGCCTACAAAATAGCAGCTCATGCCGCTGATATTGCTCGCCATCGTCCGGGAGCCAGAGATCGGGATGATGAATTATCGATCGCCCGTTACAATTTTGATTGGAATCGCCAATTTGAATTATCTTTGGATCCTGAGCGAGCTAAGGAATATCACGATGAGACTTTACCGGCTGATATTTATAAGACAGCAGAATTTTGCTCTATGTGCGGTCCGAAATTCTGTCCGATGCAAACGAAAGTTGATGCGGAGGCTTTAGCTGAGTTAGAAAAATTCTTAGCAAAAGAGCCAATTAGTCAGGCTTAAGTTTTATTGATAATGAGTAATGCAATTAAAAAAATTGCATTACTCATTGATCTACTTCCATTCTGACGAAAGAATTACAAACTGATGATTGATTGTCCGACAGACAGGTATTGTCTTCTACTATTGGTTGATTATAGAGAACCATCGTAGTAGTGGAATTATAAGAAAAACCGATGTGTTCATAAAATTTTTGTTGATGGGTGGTCATCAAATAAATTCTTTCCACTTTAGATATTTTCGGGTGACTTAATACAGTCTCCACTAGTTTACGTCCTAGCCCAGCACCTTGATAATGAGGATCAATCACCACATCCCAAATAGTTGCCCGATATATACCATCGGAAGTTGCTCTAGCAAAACCAATTAATTTATCTGCATCCCAGACAGTAACAACCGGATCGCTATTCTCCAGGGCGATCGCTAGGTCAGATGGTTGCCGAGTCTTTGCCCAAAAAGTTGCTATTTGAAATAGATCAAGTAATTTTGTTATATTAACTTCCGTCCGGTCTAAAGAAAATCGAATGTGGCGATAGTCTCTATATTCTTGGCTCATTTTGCTTGCGTTTAACCCTAATTGAATAATGACAACTTTAGAAAAAATATAATAGAAAAATTCTCGCTATAGAACAGTAGTTTTCCATCTATGCTGGTTAATCTGCCAAGAATAAAAGACTTTTTCAGTCACAACTAATACAGTTTATTCATGCAATTTGAGGATAAGCGAATAATATAGTAAGCCGCCATAGGTGAGAGGGTAAATATTGGGAGTGGGAGCGTCTTGCTCCCTATCTTAAACTAATTTGTTTAATACTTGAAAACTATCAAATCATTTTTATTATTAACATTAATGATTAACAAAGGAGCGGTGGGAAAATATTATCCTTTGTTCACAAATATTGATTTACTACAGGAAAACTAATCTGCTAAAAATCATTACCGGAATTAGGTTTAGGTTCTTGTCGTTTTTTCGCATCTCCAGCACGGAAATAGCTACCGTGTCGCCATTTGAGAACCTCATCGTTGTTTAACTGACCGTGATTCCAATTAGTCTTATCTTCCACTAAGAGAGATTCATCACTAGGTTTCACTCTTTCTTCTTCTTGGAATAAAGGAGTAGATTTCTTTAATAAATCTCGCTGGATTGCTGCCAGAGCTTGGCGAACCACTTGTTTTACTTGAGCGTGTAATTCACCATCAGCCCGTTTACGTTGTTGCTCCAAACCTTCCCGACTACAAGCATAGAGAGGTGGTAAACGGTTCAAAGCATAGGTTTCTACCTGTTCCCGCTTAATATACTGCACTAACTTGGCTGGCAACAATGATATTTGCGTTGTTACTTCCTCCGTAACTACTTCTTCTATGATATTAGAATAGCGCCTTTTACTTTGCCGGTAATTGAGTTCCATGTTTTATGTACCCTCGAATATTTCTTTGTAGGATATTTGACCGTTTTCTCTATCATAACAAAGTGTTTATAGTAAATTCTGACCTATTCAACATGAAAAAAACTTTTAATAAATATAAAAAATTTATAAAAATTATTTCTACAAAGTATTATAAAGGCAGGAAAAACGGTAAAAAAATATAAAAAAGCATTTCCAATACACCTATAAATATTAGAAACATCAATCAGAATCTGTAATTAGATTAATTTCTTCCGGTAACTTTTCTGATTAATAATCTACTAATTACCATGGGAAAAAGGTAAATATTTTACTCACCTACAGGTGAATTATTTTGTTAACAATTGCGTCAACAATCTTGGTACTGCAACAACGATTTTAATATAAATTAGTAACAAAAATTAGCTCTAATTAATAATTATTCACAACTTGTTTATCAGGTAAATTAGCTGTATTAAATTCTTTTTGCCTATTTGCTTCTAGTATTTGTGCCTGATCTACAGATAACCACCAGAGAACAATAGCTGGGATTACGCCTAAAACAATACTGAGAATCGTCGGCAATATAAAACGAGTATCTAATGCTACTAAGGTAATTAGCGCACCAAAGGCAAAGTTAACCAGATAAACCATTAAAGGTAGGGTTAACTGGGTCCTGGCAAAGGCAATTTGACTATTTTTCCAAAATAAAGCTGCCACAGTTATAAATACTGTGCCTGTACCAAACCAACCTGTAATATTCCGATAGGGCATCCCAAAAAAGGCCCCTGTTTCCTGAAATTCCCAGAAGGGAAAAGGACTTTGACTCATGGCTGGGTCTAATACAAAATCCCAGGCCGTTAATAGTAAGGCTCCCAGGGCGATCGCCCCGACTTCTTTTAACCAACTATTACTGACTTGCATTCTTAAACCACTACGGGCTAATAGATAGCAAACTGCTCCCATATAAAACCAGGAGAGGGGAATGGTGAAGGGTACTAAACCCGCTATTTTGTAACCCAAACCGTTTAAGTAGGCATAATGTCCAAAGGGAAAGCCGGTACTAGTTCCTAATAATTCACTACTTAAAGATAAAAATATAGCGGGCAGAGCAAAACCCAAGGTAGCGGATAAACCACAGTTTCTATATAAATAAAGGGCAACAGCTAAGGCACCAAAAATAATATATACCACTCCACCACCGGCCATACTTAACTGAAATAAAGTTTGTAACGGGGGCGGTAAACTTATAATGATTTCGGGACGAGGTAGGACGATTAATAGGCCTGCTAGTCCAAATAACATTGATGCGATATGAATAATTAAACTAATTTTTTCGGTAAGGGCAGTTGGCCTCATAAGGAGTTCCTCAAAATAAAATTTTTGATGATATATAGATTGAAACTATAGTTTACAAAACTTTACAAAATATAGACATAAATTGTAATAGGAGAATTTATAAAAGTGTTAACCTTTTTGCTAAAAGTCGCTGGTTTATTGGGTTTAGGTGTTTTAGCGTTAGATGTACAATACCGTTTGCGACCAGGAAATAAGTTAGATATGTCAAATGGCATCTGGGATTTGACATTAACCGAGGCTGATCATTATCAACTGGTGGGAGAGTTACAGTTAGAAAATCAGACAGATAGCTTGGAAATTATGGTGCCGGAAGTATCAGCAGAAGTGGTACTTTTGTCGGCTGGCAGTTTGGATGAAGTCAGTTATAAAACCAAAATTATTCCCTGCCATGAGGACGCAGAGGCAAGGGCAGATAATTATTGGTTTGGTTATATTGTGAAAGCTGGCAAGAAAACTGCTTGCAAAGTGATTGTTGATATTTACGGGCCAGATTTGACACAGTTGAAAACCGCCTGGGTAAAAATTCATTATGTCACCTATGGTCCTCAGGGTCGCATTGCCAAAACCCGTCATGTGGTTTTACCGGTGAAATTTCCTGATGCGAATATACCGCCTAATAAGAAAGAAACGGCGGTGGCTGATGTTTTCCCGATTAAAACCCATTTAATTACGGCACAGGATACTCCTAGTAGTATCGTCAAACGCTATGTTTTACCCCATTCTCAGCCCGGTGATATTGTGGCGATCGCTGAAACACCAGTGGCTTTAATGCAGGGGCGTTTTCGGCATCCTTCCACGGTGCAACCAGGTTGGGTAGCGAAACGGGTTTGTTATTTCTTTAAACCGACTTCTAGTTTAGCCACTGCCTGCGGTTTACAAACCTTAGTAGATATAGTGGGACCTTATCAGGTATTATTCGCTTTTCTGGCGGGAGTCGGTGGCAAATTAATTGGTAAGCCCGGTATGTTCTACGAAATGGCAGGGGAACAGGCTCGCTTAATTGATGATGTGACGGGAACTTTGCCACCATTTGATCAATTTATTGTGTTAGGTCCGGCAGATCCGCAAGCGGTAGTGGCTCAAATTCGCCAAGAAACAGGCTTAGAGGCTGCTATTGTCGACGTGAACGACTTAAGAGCGGTTAAAATATTAGCATCTACGCCCGGTGTTTCAGAAAAACTTTTAGAGGAGGCTCTGATTAGTAATCCCGCCGGTAATGCGGATGAACAAACGCCCGTTGTGCTAGTACGTCCGGCGGCTCATACCTAATACTAATTATTACACTGCGGGCGATCGCCCACCTTCACCCTTGAGAAAAACCTATGAACGAAATTACCAATGATGCTGTGATGATCCGTCCCTTGCAATATGGGGATTTAGATCAAGTTGCGGAATTAGGACAAATTGTCACTGGTCAGAAGACCCAACCTAATTTGATTGATCATCTACCTACCTTTGATATTGCCCAGGAGTTATTCCATATTCGCCGCTGGTATTGGCCACTGAAAATCGTTGGGGCTTTAATTCCCCCCTATCAATATGTCTGTCAGGCCTACGTAGCAGAAATATCCGGGGAGGTACATGGGGTGATGCAAATAGCCCCGGTGAATAGGACAAATAGTACTTTTCGGGTGGAGCGGGTATTAGTCGATGCGGTTGGTAAAAGTCATGGATTAGATACAAAATTGTTACGTTATGGCTTTGAGAAAATTTGGCAGGCCCGCACTTGGGTTTTAGAAGTAAATGTCAATGACAAAGAAGGGTTATCTCTTTACCGGCAAAATGGTTTCCAGCCCTTAGCTCAAATGACCTATTGGGCGATCGCCCCGGAAAGATTACAAAATATTGCCCAATCCCAGCCGGATTTACCTAATTTATTACCAGTTAGTAATGCCGATGCCCAATTACTTTATCAATTAGATACGGTATCCATGCCACCGATATTAAGACAAGTATTTGATCGGCATATTCTGGATTTTAAAACTGGTTTAGTCAGTGCCTTAATTGAGGGGGTAAGACAGTGGTTTAACCGCACAGAAAAAGTCAGTGGTTATGTATTTGAAACCCAACGGAAAGCAGCCATTGGTTATTTTCAAATGGAGTTATCAAGGGAAGGCGATCAACCCCATATAGCCCATTTAACTGTACATCCTGCCTATACTTGGCTGTATCCTGAATTGTTAGCACAAATGGCGAGAATATCCCAGGATTTTCCGGCTCAAACTTTGCATTTAGCTTCTGCTGATTATCAACCAGAAAGGGAAGCCTATTTAGAACAAATTGGGGCAGCCAGAATAGAGCATACTTTATTAATGTCTCGTTCCGTTTGGCATAAGTTACGGGAATCTCGTTCGGTAGATTTACAGTTAAAAGAAGTATTACAAGGTTTTCAGCCCGTTCGTAAACCCATTCCTAGTCGTTCTAGTTGGTTGAAATTTGTGCAGAAGTCCTCTGATCATAGTCAATTTCCCCCAGCGGAAAATTTATCAGACGTGGCGAGTAGTCAACCCTTTGCCTTTTTACCGATTATTCCGCCGAATAATACCCATGAGGAAGACGGGGAAAGACCAGAAAATCAGCATGGTTAATAACGGGCTAACTTAATACTGTGTTTAATACGGTGAAATTTCTTATATGGTGAAGGGTTTTATTTCTGCTTTAGGCTTAGATGTTGGCAAAAAAAGAGTGGGGGTAGCGGGGTGTGATGGTACAGGATTAATTGCTACGGGTTTAACTACTATTCTGAGAAAATCCTGGCAACAGGATATAGAACAATTGCAGGCAATAATTACCGAGCGTCAGGTGCAAGTATTAGTAGTGGGTATGCCTTATAACTTAGAGGGGGAATTGGGTTTTCAGGCGAAATATGTGGAAAAATATGCGGAAAAATTGGGCAGGGCCTTAGGTCTGCCCATTGAATATGTGGATGAAAGGTTAACATCCTATGAAGCAGAGGAAATGTTGAGGTCTGGGCGAATAGCTCTATCTCGTCATAAGGATTTAATTGACCGGAAGGCGGCTGCAATTATTTTACAGAAATGGCTAGATTCTCCCCAGGCAGAATTATGGAAGACGAAGGCGTGATTGTTACCGATATTCTCGTGATCCCCCCCACCCCCCTTATCAAGGGGGGCTTTTGGTTTTTTGTTGAAAAAAGCTCAAAATGACCTATGATTTTTTAGAAATAATTTATTTACCCATATACCAAAATGTATTCATCTGATTATGAAGACCATGGACAAGAAGAAGTCACTTACACCGATGAGAAGGGGCGATCGCTTGCTTGTACCATTGAATATGCTCTGGAAATAGACGATCAAGAATATGTCCTATTATTACCCTTAGATAACCCAGTAGAGATTTTTACTTGGGGGCCAGAGGATGGAGATAGTCCCAGTACGCAGGTAGAAGATGAGAGCGAAATTGATCAACTTTTTGATCATGCCCAGGTAGTATTACAGGAACAGTGTCTTACCCTGCAAAGAACTGCTATTACTTTGACGGTCTCTGGCGATTATCCTTGGGATGAAGACTTAGAGGATGAGGAAGAAGACGGGGAAGAATTAGACGAGGATGTGATTGATTATTATGAGGAATTAGCTACTTTTTCCCATGGCGATCGCAAATATGCTATTTATGCACCCCTTGACCCTGTATTAATTCCAGCTCGGCGCAGTAAAGATGGAAAAATAGAATTATTGTCAGAAGAGCAATACCAAATGGTACAACCTTATTTGGAATCGGCGATTGAGGAACAAATGTTTGAGGATGTCTAAAATCGATAATTCTACTATTTTAATTTAAGCAAAATCCCGGTTAATTAAGAACCGGGTTTTTCCATGTCATGGCAAAAATTTTATGCTACATTTCTCACAACTCCTAGGGATTTTCAGATATTTTCTGGAAAAATAGGCAAGATAACTATTTCAGGAAATCAGGAAAGAAGTAAGCATAGTTTGAATTACGACACAGTATTTGTGCCGTGTTACTCATCTATGCACATGAATTTTACGCTAATGCAGTTATGCAAATTCAGTTATGTAGAAAATTACAAATTAATTAAATTATTAATTCAACAATGACAATGACAAAAGTGAAACAAGGAAACCATAAACCTTTTTATTGGGCTTTATTGGGGATGTCGGTGATTTCGGCTTTAATCCTAGTAAGATTTTGGTCTTGGTGGAAATGGGCTTTGGCTCCGGTTGCCCAGGCTAATACGACTGAAAATGTGAAATTTCAAGTAAAACCGGGTACATACGGGCAACAAATTGGGCAAGAATTAGAAAAAGCGGGTTTGATTCGTTCGGCGAGTGCCTGGAATTATTGGTCTAAGTTAGAAGGGATGGCAGGAAAAAATATTGATTTTCAGGCGGGTACTTATGAAATTTCCCCTAGTCAGCCAATGGATGCGATCGCCCAAAAAATATTAACTGGGGATGTGGTGAAGGTTGACTTTACGATTCGGGAAGGCTGGTCGATTAAAGACATGGCAGAATATTTAGAAAAACAGGGATTTTTCCCGGCGGCGGATTTTATTGCAGCTAGTCAAAAAATTCCTTATGATAAATATCCTTGGTTGCCTCAAGGCATTCCCCATTTAGAGGGTTATCTGTTTCCTGATACTTATAAAATTGCTGGTGATCAAATTACGCCGGAGGGAATTATTGATGTGATGCTCAATCATTTTCAGCAGGTAGCTTTACCTCTTTATGAAAAAAGCAAAGATCAGGTAAAAAATGTGAAAAATCTTCAGGAGTGGGTGACGTTAGCGAGTATTGTGGAAAAAGAGGCGGTGGTTGGTAGCGAACGGAAAACTATTTCTGGGGTTTATCATAATCGTTTAGAAAAGGGTATGCAGTTAGGAGCTGATCCGACGGTAGAATATGGTTTAGGAGTGAAACAAACTAAGGAAAAACCTTTAACTTTTGCTCAGGTAGCGATTCCTAATCCCTATAATACTTATATTAATTTTGGTTTACCACCAACGGCGATCGCTAGTCCGGGTTTAGCCAGTTTGGAAGCGACTCTTGACCCGGAAAAAACTGACTATTTATATTTTATGGCTCGTTATGATGGTACTCATATTTTTAGTCGCACAGCAGCAGAACATGAAGCTGCTATTAGGCAGGTGGAAAAAATGTTAGGGGAATAGTTCGCAGATTTTCTTTAAGGGGTAATTCATGAATTACCCCTACGTTATGGATAACAACTTTTAATTATAAATTTTAACTATAAATTTTAATTAGCAACAATTACAAATAAAATTACAAATAATTATAAAAAATATGTCTTGGGGTAAACTGTTACAACCGGATCTAATTTTAGGGGGATCTATTTTAAATTTAACCCCAAAAATTTTACAGGCGCATAATTTACAAGGTTTAGTTTTAGATGTGGATGAAACATTAGTACCGATTAATAGTGCTGATGCCTGTCCTGATCTACAAAGTTGGATAGAATTAGTAAAACCGCTGACCAAAATTTGGTTAGTTAGTAATAATATTAGTCAGGATCGAATCAGGCGAATTGGTGAATCTTTGGATGTGCCGTATATTGCTGGAGCGGCGAAACCTTCCGGTCGTAAATTAAAACGGGCTGTTGATGATATGAATTTACCAGTGGATAATGTGGCAATGGTGGGCGATCGCTTGTTTACCGATGTATTAGCCGGCAATCGTTTGGGAATGTTTACCATTTTAGTGGAACCGATGGTTCACGTCGGGGATGAATTAAGAACCTATCACACCCGCAATATTGAGGTCTGGATTTCCCAAATGTTAGGGGTGACACTCAGTCATTATCAGGCTGATCATTCTCAGGATCCTCATAATTAAGAGCAATTAGGCAGGGAGAAAATGTCAGAAACTATTGTGATTAAGATTGGTACTTCTAGTCTGACTAATCGGCAAACGGGTAATTTAGCTTTAACGATTATTGCTAACTTGGTAGAAACTGCCACTCATTTACATCAAGCTGGTTATAACGTTGTTTTAGTTTCCTCTGGAGCCGTGGGAGTGGGGTGCGATCGCCTGGGATTGACGGAAAAACCGAAAAATATTGCTCTGAAACAGGCGGTGGCAGCTGTTGGGCAAGGTCGTTTGATGCGGATTTATGATGACTTTTTTAGTTCTCTGCAACAGGCGATCGCCCAAGTATTATTAACTAGGGCTGATTTAAGTCGGCGGAGTAGTTATTTAAACGCCCATAATACCTTTGTGCAATTGTTGAAATTAGGGGTAATTCCCATTGTTAATGAGAATGATACGACGGCGATTGAGGAATTAAAATTTGGTGATAATGATACTTTGTCAGCTTTAGTAGCTAGTTTAATTGAGGCTGATTGGTTGTTTATTTTAACGGATGTTGATCATCTCTATTCAGCGGATCCGACCAATAATCCTGATGCCGTACCAATTACTATAGTAGAAAATATTGAAGAATTGCAGGTGAAGGTGGGTGACTCAGCCAGTGGTTGGGGAACCGGCGGGATGATTACGAAAATTGAAGCAGCAAGAATAGCGACTAGTTGCGGAGTTCGCACAGTGATTACTTCTGGCCAGAATCCTAGTAATATTGCTAAAATTGTGGCGGGGGAAAATTTTGGTACGCATTTTCTGCCACAAAAACGCCCGGTGAATGCCCGTAAACATTGGATTGCTAATGTTTTAGTGCCTCGTGGTAAGTTATATTTAGATGATGGGGCGGTACGGGCGATCGCTCAATCGGGTAAGTCTTTATTAGCAGCCGGTATTAAGCAAGTAGAGGGAGAGTTTGGGGCGACTGATGCGGTGCAAATTTGCAATCTACAAGGAGAAGCGATCGCACGGGGTTTAGTCAATTATAACAGTAGTGAATTAGAGAAAATACAAGGTTGTCAATCTGATGAAATTCCCCAAATATTAGGTTATGATGATCCGCCGGAAACGGTAATTCATCGGGATAATTTGGTGATGATTAATTAAATTGATTGGGATTATTCTGGCGATAAATTAATGAAAAGCGACAACATTATTTTATGGGGTTTATTTCTGGGTAGTGATCTATCATAATGTCAATTAATAGTTAAAGACATTAAGCTATCATTCTCAAAAACATTACATTTGAACACTACCAGGTTAGCGACTCTCCAACATTTTTTTAATCCTCGATAATATCTCCTTTGCAGTTTTCTTAGCAGAATCGATTGATTTACAGTTCTCAGCAAGTACACGAATGATTCTTACACCCTCATCCTCCAAGTGACTTAAGCGTTCTTGTGCTTTGGCTGGGGTTTCTTGGTGCCAGCGCTCACCGTCCACCTCTACGACGAACATCATACCCTGACAAATAACAAAAAAATCAGGTTCAATCCGGTTAAAGCATGGTCTGTTGGATATTACGACGGGTAATGGCATGATTGGCAACCCTGTATCACGTAGAGCTTTGAATAGCAAAACTTCTGGCCAATATCTAAATCGTAATCCTTCCTCCTCGATAGGCGCTGGATGAGAGGAGTGTGCACGACCTTGATTTGTCACTCCATTGGATGTTGAAACATTTATTACTGAAACTGAAAATCTAACTACGAAATTATGAGCATCACTATCCAGAATAGTGTTGGCGAGTTCACCAAGCTCGTCCAGCACCGTGCCTTTCTCTTCTATTCCACCAAACGTAGCATAATCTACTGAAGTTAGAGATACTGTGATTAGCCATGTCCATATACCACCGTTCCATTCATCGTAATTTTTCAAGGTAATACTAACTCCACGAGTGCGTAATGCTAGAGAAAAAAAATCTAATCCGCACTTATCTGCAAATTCTGCAAAAGCGTTAGTAAGAGTTTCTGGGGAAACAGGACAAGGACACTCATCATATGATCGAGAACCATAGCGTCCATAAAGAGATCGGGAATTATCCATAAACTTACAACTCTAATTTAAGATTAGGAAGGGTATAGAATCTATTTGGTATCTTTTGCTATAACCCTTATCTTCAAAGGTTTTTAGCTGAATTGGACTTTTTGAGTAAAACTTTGCTACATATAAGAATTACAGAATATATCTAAAATGAGTTCTATAAGTTACATTACTTTAAAAACTAATATAGCAATCCTAAATGATTTGTGTTTGGTTAGTGCGATCATCCTTATGTTGATTAAACTTCATGACGCTACTACACTAACACATGCTACCTCTAAGACAATTTGAATATCTCAATCTAGGAGCTTTGACATTTTTAGTCTAAACTACAAAACTGAACCTATCACCTAATTATTACTCATCTTTTGACCAATCATGCCCAGAGCTAAAAAAAGCCATTCTGCCCTAGCCGATGCCCTCAGTAATATGCCCGATTTAACTTTGGATTTACCCGATCCAGAGGATGAGGCCATATCTGATTTTGATTTTGAGAATAGTGTCGACATTGCTTGGCAAGTGTGCGATCGCTTTGATGTACAGACGGATATTTGGCGGGGGCGTATATTAAGGGCAATTCGGGATCGGGAAAAAATAGGCGGTGAAGGACGAGGTTCTGGTTTTTTAAATTGGTTAAAGGATCGGGAAATTAGTAAAAGTCAAGCCTATTCTTTGATTGAGTTAGCTAATAGTGCTGATACTCTTTTAGAGGGTGGTTTGGATGAAGAGAATATTAATCAATTTAGTAAGCGGGCCTTTGTGGAAACAGCCAAAGCCTCCCCAGAAATTCAGCACTTAGTTACCGAGGCTGCCCAAAATGGTGATCGGATTACCCGGCGGGAAGTCAGACAATTAACGGATGAATGGACGGCAATGAATTCTGATTTATTGTCAGAGGAAATGAAAGAGAAAGCGAATGCTGGCACTGTACCAACGAAACTATTAGCACCTTTGGTACGTGAAATGGAAAAATTACCCGAATCTCATCAAGTGGAAATGCAACGGGAAATGGCAGAAAATCCTGATGTGGATACGGTGAAACAGTTAACGACGGATGCCCGCAATTTATCAAAATATTTAGATGCTGCTGCTCAGGTACAGGCGATTAGTGATTCACCTGTTGACATGGAAATGGCTTTAGAAGAGGCGATCCGTTTAGAATGTGTGAATGTGGTAGCTGATTTGGTGAAACAGGCGACTTTATTAGAACAAACTACGGTGAAGTTATATAAAACTTGGAAACGGGTTGGCAGTTTATCGGAACGTTTATTTTTGGATACGGGAGCTAGTACCCCTCATTTACGCCATTTATTAGGGTGTTTAGATAAAATTTCTGGGCAAGTGGTAGAGGTGGCTTTGAATGAGGCAAATGATCAAACAGTAAGGATTCAAGTATTAGATGATGATTAGTTAATGTTCTATTATGATGTTCAATTATTTAATCATTCATTGAAAATACTATGAGTAGTCATCAACTAGAAAATATCGGTAAAATACCAGAAAATCGCTTATTAGAATTAACTAATATTAGTGTGCATTATGGCGGGATTCAGGCGTTAAATAATATTAATTTAGTGATTAATCAGGGAGAAGTAGTTACTTTAATTGGGGCGAATGGAGCCGGTAAAACTACTACTTTAAAAGCGATTTCCCAAATAGTCAAACCGGATCGAGGTCAAATTATTTATAACGGACGTAATATTACTAATTATGCACCTCACCAATTAGTCAAATTAGGTATTGCTCATAGTCCAGAAGGTCGGCGGGTTTTAGCTCGTCAATCGGTTTTAGATAATTTGTTATTAGGGGCTTATGTCCGTAATGATGCGATCGCTATTCAAAGAGATTTGGATCAACAGTTACAGTTATTTCCTCGGTTAGCAGAAAGGCGGGAACAATTAGCAGGAACCTTGAGCGGGGGTGAACAGCAAATGTTGGCGATCGCCCGGGCTTTGATGAGTCGTCCCCAATTATTATTATTGGATGAACCGAGTTTGGGTTTAGCACCGGCGATCGTGCAGGAAATATTTGTGATTATTAAAAATTTACGGGCGACTGGCATGACGATTTTATTGGTAGAACAAAATGCTAATTTGGCTTTACAGGTGGCAGATCGGGGTTATGTATTAGAGGCGGGGAATATTACGATGAGTGGGCAAGCGAGTGATTTATTAAAGGATGAACGGGTGAAACAGGCTTATTTGGGGTAAAATTTAGGATAAAACTTGGGTGACAATTTTCGGTGACAATTAAGACTGTATGGTGCATACTGCATAATGATGAGGCAGGGCGGGTTGGCATGATATTTTTTTGTATGTATCAATGATTGGGGAGAAACCCGCCCCTGCGGTATGGGCGGGCGGGATCAATTATTATGCACCAATCAATTTCCGTCTTAATAAATCTAAAGCGGTACAAGCACTTAAATTGCGGATCCAATCCCGCCCTTTAATCCCACCAAACCGACATTCTAAACTTGTCACTTGCTGATCAGGGGTAGCAATTCCTATATAAACTAAACCCACAGGTTTATCATCCGTACCGCCCCCCGGTCCAGCAATCCCCGTAATACTGACACCCCAATCACTAGCAAATTTTTCTTTAACACCGGCAGCCATTTGTTGAGCAACAATATCACTCACCGCCCCAAATTTTGCCAAATCATCACTATTCACCCCTAATATTTTTTCCTTAATCTGATTACTATAGGCGATCGCCCCACCGAGAAAATAGTCAGAACTACCAGGAATTGCCGTTAACATTTCCCCTAATAATCCACCCGTACAGGATTCGGCGATCGCTAAAGTTTGCCCAGCATTTTTCAATAAATCACCGACCACAGAAGCCAAACTATCCGTATCAGCCCCAAAACAATTGGCTCCCACCAAGGCTTTTAACTCTATTTCCACGGGGGTAATTAAATTAACTGCATTAGTATGATTATCAGCAAAAGCAGTAATTCGCAGTTTTACCTCGCCCCGATTAGCGTAGGGAGCGACGGTAGGATTTTGTAGATCAAAAAATGATTTGACTTTTTCCGCTAAAGATGATTCTGTCACGCCCCAAAATCTTAAAGTCCGACTAACAATAGTTTTGTCACACCACCCTTGTTTTTGCAAATAGGGAACAGCGACTTCCTGCCACATAACTTTCATTTCCGAGGGAACACCGGGAAAAGTCATAATAGTCAAGTTTTCCACTGGCTGCCAAATAATCCCAGGGGCCGTACCTGTGCGATTCGGTAAGACATCCGCTCCCACCGGAATGAGGGCTTGTTTCCGATTATTCTCTGTCATTACCCGCCCCCGGATTTTAAATTTTTCGGCAATATCTGCCACAATTTCCGGTCTTTCTGCCATAGGTGTTTGAAAATAATCGGCAATAGTTTCAATGGTTAAATCATCGGGGGTCGGTCCTAAACCACCAGTAAATATTAATAATTCAGCTCTTTCACGGGCGATCGCTAATACTTTTTTTAAGCGTTCAGGATTATCACCCACAACCGTTTGATAATAATGGGTAATCCCTAAACTAGCTAACTGTTGAGCTAAATATTGGGAATTGCTATTAAGAATATCGCCTAACAATAATTCTGTACCAACACAAATAATTTCAGCGTTCATGATGACTTTAAGATTTTCTATTATTTTTAAATATCTGACAAATACTCAAATGATTATATAATATTTTTCCCAGATTTAGGTTATAATTAATAAGTTAAATTTTATTGAATGATAATTTAGTGAATATTTATGGAACGCTCAAAATTAGTGGCAATTATTACCGGGGCAATTTCTATTACTTTGGCGATCGCCTATTTGGTTTTAGTACAAATTTTAGATATGCGGGGCGAAATGTTACCACCGACTATGTAATTATTAATAACTAAATATTTCATTTTAGCTGTGTCTGAAAAAAATACAAACCTTATTGTCAAACCTTTTCTTAAATGGGCTGGTGGCAAAAGACAATTAATGTCAGAAATTAAAAATAATATGCCAAAACATTACAATAAATATTATGAAGTATTTATTGGCGGTGGAGCATTATTATTTGAATTGCAACCGCATAAAGCAGTAATTAATGATACTAATAAACAATTAATCAATTGTTATCAAGTAATTCGTGATTATCCAGAAGAATTAATTAAAGATTTACAAAATCATCAAAATCAAGCAGATTATTTTTATCAAATTAGGGCAGTAGATCGGCACAGTCAAGATTATCACAATCTTTCCCCTATTCAGCAGGCTTCTCGCATTATTTACTTGAATAAAACCTGTTATAATGGCCTATTTAGAGTAAATTCTCAGGGACAATTTAATGTACCGTTTGGGGCTTATAAAAACCCAGAAATAGTTAATGAATCGGTGATTAGGGCAGTCAGTCAATATTTGAAAAACAATCATATAGAGATTAAAAATGCAGATTTTGCCCAAGCATTAAAAACAGCGAAAAAAGATGATTTTATTTATTTAGATCCGCCTTATGATCCGGTGTCAGATACAGCAGCTTTTACAGGTTATGATATGAAGGGATTTAATAAAGATGAACAGATTAGACTGAAAAAAACTGTTGATTCTTTACATAAAAAGGGCTGTTTGATTTTACTGAGTAATTCCTATACAGATTTTATTCGGGAATTATATGATGAACCCTATTATCAACATATTAAAATTTCGGCTATGAGGTCAATTAATTCTAAAGGTAATAAAAGGGGTAAGGTGGATGAAATTCTCATCAAAAATTATAACTAACCTATATTCCGCAGGTTGATGTAAAAATTAGTTAATAATCTAAAAATTCCCAGACAGTAGGGGCAATTCACGAATTGCCCTACGTTGGTTAAGCAAGTTATGCGTGTATCACCTCAGTAGTAGGTTGGGTTGAGGCACGAAACCCAAATAACTGAATAATTAAATTAAATAACTAACTGAATACTTTAATTTTCAGATGCTGTTTCACTCTGATGAGGCAGGGTGGGTTAGTATGATATTTTTTTTGTAGTATTAAAAATTGTTGAGAAACCCGCCCCTGCGGGTTATTTGTTATATATGAGATTGTTCATTTTAAGTTACTTGAGATTCACCTTGACACTTTCAACAACTTTGTATTAAAGTCAAAATACCTTTTTGTCCAAGGAAATATAAGAAATACAGGATAATTAACTCAAAATAATGGAACAGAACTGGAAATCAAACGTAATCATTACTGGCACATCTTCTGGTGTAGGTTTATACGCCGCTAAAGCCATGGCAGATCGGGGAAATTGGCATATTATTATGGCCTGTCGGGATGTCATCAAAACTGCTCAGGCAGCTCAAGAGTTGGGGATTCCTCAGGATAGTTATACTATTATCCCCGTTGATCTAGGTAGTTTGGATAGCGTCAGAGAATTTGTCAATAAGTTCCGGGCAACCGGCAAAAAATTAGATGCCTTGGTCTGTAATGCTGCCATTTATATGCCTTTATTGAAGGAACCTTTATGGAGTCCAGAAGGCTATGAATTGACGATGACAACTAATCATTTAGGGCATTTTCTTCTATGCAATTTATTGTTAGAAGATTTAAGAAAATCTACTGCCTCTGATAAGCGGGTAGTAATATTAGGAACCGTTACCCATAATCCTGATGAATTGGGCGGTAAAATACCACCTCGCCCTGATTTAGGTAATTTGGAAGGATTTGAACAAGGTTTCAAAAATCCTGTGACCATGATCAATGGTAAGAAATTTGAACCAGTCAAGGCTTACAAGGATAGTAAGGTTTGTAATGTATTAACTATGCGGGAATTAGACAAGCGTTTTCATAATGTGACAGGCATTGTTTTTACTTCCCTGTATCCGGGTTGTGTGGCTGATACACCGCTTTTCCGTAACCATTATCCTTTGTTCCAAAAATTATTCCCGCTATTCCAAAAGAATATTACGGGGGGTTATGTATCGCAAGAGTTAGCCGGTGAAAGGGTTGCTCAAGTGGTTGCTGATCCAGAATATCGGGTGTCTGGTAACTATTGGAGTTGGGGTAATCGTCAGAAAAAAGATGGTACGCCTTTTGTACAGAATGTTTCACCCCAAGCTCAAGATGAGGCAAAGGGTGAAAAAATGTGGGATTTGAGTATGAAGTTGGTGGGTTTAGCTTAGGCAACCATAATATTTTAACTTTTCCATAGTAAAAACCGTCGGGGTAATTGATTAATTACCCCGACAAAATTTATGATATATTGATCAAAAATTTTAATAGTTTTAATTTTAATAGTTTTAGGCATATATGAAATTTGAAACCCCGTTAGGCTCAGTCGTCCATGGTTCCTTGAGTAAGGGTTTGGAAGTGCGTTTGGAAGCTGATATATCCGTGGAAGATATGCGGGTCGGTAAATTTTTAGTGGTGCGAGGGGTGCGATCGCACTTTTTTTGTTTATTAACGGATGTCTCTTTGGGGGTGAATAGTGAGCGGATTATGGCAAATCCACCCAGGGCAGAGGATGATTTTTTACAGGCAGTATTAGCGGGCAGTAGCACCTACGGCACAATTAATTTATTACCTATGTTGATGTTGACACCAGAGGCTAATAAATCTCAAGCAATATTTAGTGCCGATAGTCGGAATACAGCCGTCGCCCAAGACAATAAGGCAAAAAAAGCAAAAAAAACCTTAGCATCTTTTGAACCTCAAACCAGTGTGGATTTAGAACTATTACCTGTAAAAACTATTCCTAGTCATTTTTCCCAGGTGTATGATGCGAATGAGGGAGATTTTCGGGCAGTATTTGGGTCGGAGGATGATCCGACCCGGCGGAATTTTTCTATCGGTAAACCTTTAGATATGGATGTGCCAATTTGTTTAAATTTAGATCGGTTTGTCGAACGTAGTAACGGTGTATTTGGTAAATCTGGCACAGGTAAATCTTTTCTCACCCGCCTATTATTATCAGGGATTATTAAAAAGCAAGCTGCTGTTAATCTCATATTTGATATGCACTCAGAATACGGCTGGGAAGCGGTGGCGGAGGGGAAACAATTTAGTCGGGTGAAGGGTTTACAACAATTATTTCCCGGTAAAGTAGAAGTTTATACGTTAGACCCAGAATCAACCAAGCGGCGGGGGGTGAGGAATGCCCAGGATTTATATTTGAGTTATGATCAGATCGAAGTAGAGGATATTTCTTTAGTACAGCGGGAATTAAATATATCAGAAGCAGCTTTGGATAACGCTAATATTCTGCGTAGTGAATTGGGGAAAAATTGGATTAATCAATTATTAGCGATGTCTAATGATGATATTCAGCTATTTTGTGATGAACGCAAAGGGCATAAGGGTTCTATGATGGCTCTGCAACGCAAGTTAATGCGTCTGGAATATTTGAAATTTATGAAACCTCATGCCGGTACTAATTATATTGAACAATTGATTCAATCTTTAGATGCTGGCAAAAATGTGGTGATTGAATTTGGTTCGCAGTCAGATATGTTGTCTTATATGTTAGTAGCCAATATGATTACCCGCCGGATTCATAAACGTTATGTGCAGAAAGCCGAAAAGTTTTTAGCCTCGAAAAATCCTAGTGAACGTCCCCAACAGTTAGTGATTACTATTGAGGAAGCTCATAGATTTTTGGATCCAGCGATTGTTAGATCAACTATTTTCGGGACAATTGCTAGGGAAATGCGCAAATATTTTGTCACCCTATTAGTAGTAGATCAACGACCATCGGGAATTGATGCGGAAATTATGTCACAAATTGGTACGAGAATTACTGCCCTTTTAAATGATGATAAAGATATTGATGCTATTTTCACCGGCGTATCAGGTGGGCAGAATTTACGCTCAGTTTTAGCGAAATTAGATTCTAAACAACAGGCTCTGGTATTAGGTCATGCTGTACCGATGCCGGTAGTTATACAGACACGACCTTATGATCAAACTTTCTATGAAGAAATTGGTGATCCTAGTGGAGAATATATGTCTGATGATGATTTGGCAAAAGCTGCTCAGTTAGCGAGAGAAGATTTGGGTTTTTAGTTTGTATTGAAAATAAGTGAAAATAAAACCCCGGTTTTTTAAAAAAACCGGAGTTTTAGCTACCAACGGGGTTTTTTGTTTAATCCGTATTATTTTGTAAATCAGCTAATTCTTCTGCCGTTGGGTCTTGTAAAGGTAAAAAGAAAATAGTTAACATCCCCGGAATAACAAGGAATGCACTTAATAGAAAATAATTTTGATAACCCAAGGCTTTTTGAATATAACCACTATAAAGACCCGGTATTAATACTCCTAATGCCATAAAACCAGTAGTGATTGCATAGTGAGATGCTTTGTATTCGGGGCGAACTGTCCGCATTAAAAATACTGTGTAAGCCGCCACCCCTAAACCGTAGGTAAACTGTTCAATAGAATTGACAATATAAGCCCAAACTATTGATGGTTGGTGCATGGCTAACTGCCAATACAATAAATTAGTAGTATTTTGCATAATTGCCATCGGCCAAATCCATTTGCGTAAACCCTGTTTGGCAATAATAAATCCCCCTAATAAACCGCCCACGATTAAGAATATTACGCCAATCGTGCCATATAATATACCGATTTCTGCTGTACCAATATTCATACCACCTTTCTCAATGGGATCCATTAAAAAAGGTGTTGCCATTTTAAAAGTTAAAGCATCTCCTAACCGGAATAATAAGACAAAAGCTAAGATCCAACCGATCCGATCTTGACTAAAATAACTAGGAAAAGCATCAAAAAAACCCTTTAAAGGTGATGCAATTTCTGTCTGAGTTCTATAAGTAATAGGATGGGGTAAATAAAATCTTTGGAATAAATAAATGAGTGTCATTAATAAGCCTGACAGACCAAAAGCGATCGCCCAGCCAAATTGTAATGGCTTGACTGCTCCAAATACGGGCAAAATTACTTGACTGTAAATATTAGTGCCTTGAGCGTTTTTACCCGTAATATAACTCTCTGCTATTTTGCCAGCTAGGAATACAAAAAAACCACCACCAGCTAACATTGCCATGCGATAAGCAGTATTACGGATACCAACGAAAAAAGCCTGTTGATCTTTATTTAAAACATTTAAGTAAAAACCGTCAATAGCAACATCATGGGTGGCAGAAGTGAAAGCAATACAAGTTAAGATGGCAATAGCACCTAGCACCGCCAAAGATGTAGGTAATAGGGTTGTGACAGCTAAGATAGTAAATAAGACAATGCAGATAATTTCCATGCCTAGAATCCATTTTCTTTTCGTCCCATAAATATCAACTAGGGGACTCCAGAAACCTTTAATTACCCAAGGCAGGAAGAAAAAACTAGTTAAACCAATAATTTCATTACTTGTCCCTAAGCCTTTCAGGAAAACTATTGACATAGTATTAACGAGGGTATAGGGAAAACCTTCAGAAAAATATAATATTGATACCCATAACCCGGTATTTCTTTTAAATGATTTATCAGAAGACAGAGATTCTTCCGTTTCAATTTCATAGAGGTCAGACATACATTTTATTTAAAAATATATTTAATTTGTGTGAATTGAACATTGGTATAAAAGATTAACATTGATCAAGCCTCTTGATCTTGGCAAATACTAGAAAAAATTTGGATTATTGCATAATTGTGAGCAATCTATGACTAATAGGTGAAGTTACTTACTGGATAAATCTGTGAGCGGTGACTCCTTCTGATCTATGATTGAATTAATAATTATTAATAAAAATGAGGGAGAAAACTTTATGGAAAAGTTATCAACCCAGTCCTTACCAGCTAAACAACCGATACATTGGCTGGATTTGACTGAATATATTTCTTTGGGAGGGGCCGTTGTTGGGACCATTGCCACAGCGATCGCTAAACCGGCGATTTATGCTGCCGCTCCTTTGACTGTGGCCCTAGCCTTGGGGGCAATTAATCGGCAACGCTTAAAAAGTTTACAACAGCAAGACCAAGCTGAGGCTTTACAAAATATGCAATCGGTGGTGAGCGATCGCTTTAACCAGGTTGATCATGGTCAAAGAAATTTGAGCGATCGCTTTAACCAGGTTGAAACCAGTTGGCAGGAAAAATTTGTTAGTTATGACCAAAAGTTACATCAAGAATTAGACAAATATCAATCCTTAGTTGACGGGGCGATCGCTCAATTAACACAAGAATTACATACCCTAAATTCTGATACCCAAAAACAATTTGGTCGTTTTATTCCTTTGGAAGACAAACAAGTAGAATTTACCGATCAATTATTTAATCTGAAAACTGCTTGGCATCGTGATATGCGACCATTGGAAGTAAGTTTAGCGAGTGCCCATACGGAAATAGAAACTATTCATGATCGCTTAGAAAATTTACCGAAACCTGTGGCAACAGATTTGACACCGTTAGAATCAGAAATTACTGCTCTGAAAAAACGTTTAGACTTACAACCAGTGCAATTAAAAGGCATGAAATTAGCTGGTATTGATTTGAAAGGAGTGTATTTAACTCAGGCAGAAATGAGTTACGCCCACTTAGAAGACAGTGATTTAACTAAGGCTAATTTGCGGGGTGCTGTATTAAGTGGCATTAATCTAAATGGTGCTTGTTTAGAGAAAGCTGATTTATATGATGCAGACTTGAGTAGTGCCAAGTTAGCGAATAGTAATTTGACTTTAGCTAATTTAAGTTATGCGGATCTAACTAGTGCGGATTTATCCCATAGTGATTTATCTTTTGCTAATTTAACGGGAGGTGATTTATCTTTTGCCAATTTGACGGGGGCTAATTTACACGGGGCTAATTTACGTGATTCTGATCTGAATACTACTAATCTGAGACAGGCTAATTTAAGTCATGCCAATTTGAATAGTGTGGATTTGAGTGATAGTGATTTGACGGGGGCTAATTTAGCGAATAGCAATTTAACCTATTCTAATTTGAGTGGTGTTGATTTGACGGGGGCTAATCTGAAGGGGGCAAGTTTATTAAATGCTAATTTAGATAATGCCATATTAACCAATGTGAGCATTGATCAAAATACTCAAATAGATATGAAGTATCGGCATAAATTGGGGTCGGTGAATAATTCTCCAATACCGCCGGTGCATCCGATTAATTATGCTAATCAACAGAGTCAACCTAATCAAAATCAACCTAATCAAAATCAACAGATTTATGTGTACACAGGCAAAGCCTCTGAGATTAAATTAAAGACTTATTGATTAAAATTTTCAGCTATTCTCAGCAACCCGGTTTTTTGAAAAAACCGGGTTTTTTTCTGACAAGTTAAACTATCCCCAACATTTTTAATAAATCATCCTCACTCATTTGAGGAATACCTAATTTTTCTGCCTTGGCTAACTTGGATCCAGCATCTGCCCCTAATAATAAATAATCAGTTTTTGCACTAATAGCTGATGTCACTTTACCCCCCGCTTCTTCAATTAATTTTTTCGCTTCATCCCGTTTTAAACTCGGTAAAGTTCCTGTAATCACAAAAGTTTTTCCTGCTAATACTAGGGATTGTTGATCCTGTTGTACGGCTCCTTGATTAACCATGGTTAAACCAGCTAATTTTAATCGATTCATTAATACTTGATTTGCTGGTAAATTAAACCATTGCCAAACTGATTGAGCAATTTCCGGACCAATACCATACACCCCTTCTATTTCAGTAACTTTTGCCCCAATTAAATCATCGACACTTCTAAATTTTTGGGTTAAAACGTCTGAATTAACACTCCCTAAATGGCGAATCCCTAAGCCATATAATACCCTTGACCAGGGTTGATTTTTAGAAAGGGCGATCGCCCCGATTAATTTATTAGCAGATTTTTCGCCCATGCGTTCCAGGGTCATTAATTGCTCAAGGGTTAAATCATATAAATCAGCGACAGAGTTCACTAAATTTTGTTTGACTAATTGCTCTACCCATTTTTCTCCCAAACCATTAATATCTAAGGCTCCCCGACTTGCCCAATGAATGATCGCACCTCGTAAAATTGCTGGACAGGAAGTATTCACACAGCGGGTGACGGCTTCATCCACCGGCCGAAATACCGCTTCCCCACATTCTGGGCAATGGGTAGGCATAGTAAAAGGTTGAGCGTCGGGCGATCGCAATTCTGGTAAAACTCGCACCACTTCGGGAATAATCTCACCAGCTTTTCTGACAATTACTGTATCGCCTAAATGTAAATCTAATTCTTGAATGCGATCGCTATTATGTAAAGTGGCTCGTTGCACAATAGTGCCGGCTAACTGCACAGGTTTTAATTCTGCCACCGGCGTTAAAGCTCCTGTTCTACCGACTTGTACCGTAATAGATTCTATAATAGTCGGTACTTCCTCCGCCGGATATTTCAGGGCGATCGCCCAGCGGGGAAACTTTTGAGTAAAACCTAATTTTGCTTGTAAAGCTAAGGAACTAATTTTAATTACTACGCCATCAGTCAAATAGGGTAAATCATGGCGTTTTTCCTGCCATTCATCACAATATTCCTGCACGGCTTCCAAATTAGCGCACAATTTGCGATGAGGATTGACTTTAAAACCTAATTTTTGTAAATATTCTAAACTTGCCCATTGGCTGGTAATCGTTTTAATATCATCAGCATCCGCTAAATGTAGAGTATAGGCAAAAAAATCTAACTTTCTTTTTGCTACAATTTGCGAATCTAATTGCCTTAACGTACCGGCAGCCGCATTGCGAGGATTAGCAAATAAATTTTCCCCAGCTTTTTCCCGCTCCTGATTAATTTGATTGAAAACTTGTAAAGATAAAAATGCTTCTCCCCGAATTTCTAATAGGGCGGGGGGATTGTCAATATGTAATCTTAAGGGAATACTTTTGATCGTTTTAATATTATTAGTAATATCTTCTCCCGCTGTGCCATCACCCCTAGTAGCACCCCTAGTTAAAATGCCATTTTCATAAGTGAGGGCGATCGCTGAACCATCAATTTTTAATTCACACACATAGGCAAAATCAGCGGATGCTGTTAACCATTCATCTGCTGTTAATAACTTCTGCCATTTTGACTGCCAGGCTCGTAACTCATCACTATTAAAAGCATTTTCTAAACTATACAAAGGAATATTATGGGTGACAGAATAAAATTGACTAGCCGGTTTTTCCCCAACCCGTTGCGTCGGACTATCGGGGGTGATTAATTCTGGATAAGCATTTTCTAAATCTTGTAATTCCCGATAAAGCCGATCATAAATTTCATCTGCCATGATCGGTTCATCTAAGACATAATAGGCATAACTAGCATTTTGTAATTCTTTTCTTAATTGAATAATGCGATCGCCTGTAATATTTTGTGTCATATTTTTGATATAAATTTTTGATATAAGTTTAACTTAAATAATCATTGCTGACTTATTCATGGGATAATAGGGAAAACCAATATTTGGACCAATAAATATTCATGACCTATTATATTTCACCGAGATTTATTAATAAATTAAGTGTACATATTACCAAAAATTTTTTAGATTTACCACGGGTGAGAGTACCGTTAATTTTAGGGGTACATGGACGCAAGGGTGAGGGCAAAACTTTTCAATGTCAATTAGTATTTGAAAAATTAGGATTTGAGCCGGTGACAATTTCTGGGGGCGAGTTAGAAAGCCCGGATGCTGGTGATCCAGCCAGATTATTACGTTTACGTTATCGGGAAGCCGCCGAACAAATTCGGGTACGGGGCAAAATGTGTGCCTTATTTATTAATGACCTAGATGCGGGAGCCGGTCGTTTTGATGCAGGTACGCAATACACAGTGAATACTCAGATGGTGAATGCCACTTTAATGAATATTGCTGATAATCCCACCAATGTGCAGTTACCTGGTAGTTATGATGATACACCCTTACACCGAGTACCGATTATTGTCACAGGTAACGACTTTGCTACGTTATACGCTCCCTTAATCCGGGATGGTCGCATGGAAAAATTTTATTGGGAACCAGATCACGCCGATAAACTTGGGATTGTCCGAGGAATATTCCAAAGTGATGAATTATCGGATGAGGCGGTAGAAAAATTAGTTAATACTTTTGCCCATCAAGCTATAGATTTTTTTGGTGCATTACGGGGTCGCATTTATGATGAGCAGATCCTTGATTTTATTCAGAATATTGGCATAGAAAAATTAGGCAAAAGAATTGTCAATAGTAAGGAAAAACCTCCAGAATTTGTCCGACCAAATTTTGATTTATCCCATTTAATCAATATTGCTGACACCATGGTGCGGGAACAAAATCGCATTCATGAATTGCATTTAGTAGAAGAATATAATAAATCCCGTTTATTTGGTGTGAATACTCCTGTTATTACACCGCCGGTTAATCCTGTTGTTAATCCTCCGGTTAATCATTTCATAGCAGATCAAACAGTTAGTCAATCTGTAAATAATCACCCTATCAATAATCATACTAATCATGCTCTTGATCCAGCCATCCGAGAACAAATAGAATATATTTTCGCCAGCGGTTATCATCTCAGTTTAGAATACGCCGATCCCCGTCGGTTTAAAACAGGTTCCTGGAAAAGTTGTGGTTTATGGAATAATCAGCAAACCGGGCAAGCTCTCACTGAGATTACCCAATGCTTAGGAGAACATCAACCAGATTATGTGAGATTAATCGGTATAGATCCGCAGTTAAAACGGCGAGTGATTGAACAGACTATTCAGAAACCTCTATAGAATAAGGTATAGAATCAGAATTTGAGTCGTTATATTTTCTCCCATTCACCCTTCATACTAGGGGCAATTGATCAATTGCCCCGCCAGTAACTTATTGCATTTTGTTGCTATCCTAAATATTTTGAATAGTAAAGTACGGCTATCCACCTAATGAAAAGACCTTGAAAACAAAATATCAAGCTATGATGGCGGTATTAATAAAAGATTTTAGTTTTCAGGAGAAAATTTGATGTACTCAAAATATTCCAGCCCAGTCAAGTTTTTGACCAGGGTTGCAGTTGTGCTTTTTGTTTTTGGTTTCTTTTTGTTCAGCAATATTCCTATTGCTCTAGCAGCTTGGGGAAATAATAGTAATAATCTTGATAAAAGCGTAGAAACATTACCAAATATTGAAGAGAAGGCGGAAAAAGCTACGAAATCCAGCCCCTACGATCTCAATCAATATCAGACTAAATCAAACCAAGGTTTGAATGAAATTCAGGGTACTTCAGATAAGGATAAAATGAACCGTTCTGATAACACATTACCCATTGTCAATGATATGGAAAAAAACTTGAAAAATTCTCAGATTAGCGCAGCTAATACTGTTAGTTCTACATTAGATAAAGCTGGTAATGCAGTAGATTCTAACGTAAAAAAAGTGGAAAAAAATATTAATTCTTTGACTAAAAAAGTCGGTGATAAAGCTGATTCTATTAAGTCAGAAGTAGATAAAAAAGCTAATGATCTTAAGAATAAGATGAAAGGTTAATTTCTCGCAGAAATAGTGGTAGGGCTTAATTAGTTAGTGGCATAGGTTTTAAGTTATAGATTTTAAATCATGAAAATATAGCTGCAAAAATAAAACCTATGCACACTGATTAATCATGCAATCTTTTCACCCAGTAATGCTCAAACTCAACATATTAGGAAGAAAAATAATGACCAAATCTACAGAACATCAAACGGCTGATTCTTATGATGCTCATATTATTCCCGCAGACATTGCCACTCGTAAGGAACGAGAAGGGGAACATTTCAAAGAAGTTCCTAATAATAGTGAAAACCCTGATAGTCTTGATACCACCGGCGGTTATACGGTTGATAGCGAAGGATTAGTCAATAACTATGCGGTGGAACCAGAAATGTATGTGGATAAACCTGGTGATTTAGCAGAAGATGTTTCACCCACAACTATCGTTGATATTTTTGCCACCCAATTAGATGCGGAAAAAGCTGTATTGGCAATGCAAGAAGCTGGTTTAATTGCTAAAAAAATTTCCATTATTGGCAAAGACTATCACTCTAACCATGCCGATGGTGATTCTCTTACCTGCGAAAATATTAATGAACATGGTGGTTTAGCTGTCGTTTTAACCCGATTAGGCATTGCTGAAGATAAAACTTCTCTCTATACTAACGCCATTGACGATGGTAAATTTATTGTATTAGTGACGGGTAGTGATCGTGATGCAAGTCAGGCACAGCACGTCTTACAAAATCTTGGTCATCAGGCGATCGCCCATTAAATTATTGCTTAACTTTTTTTCTGATCAATTATAAAACACAAATTTAGAGGGAACCTATGAATATTATTGCTTGGTTGATTTTGGGATTGCTGGCAGGGGCGATCGCCAAATCCATTTATCCTGGTGGTCAAGGTGGCGGTATTTTTGCCACCACAGGATTAGGTATTATTGGGGCTTTTGTCGGGGGAACTCTTTATACATTAATAAAGACGGGAACCTTTTCATTAACTTCCACTAGTTTTGATTTAGTTGGATTATTTGTATCAGTGATTGGGGCTGTAGTAGCTCTTTTTATCTGGGGTTTACTTCTGCAAAATAGAAATACCTAGATTTAATTAGAAATATTTAGATTGAAAAATCTTAAATAATAAATAATTGATAGTATAGGCAATTCATCAATTGCTTATACTATCTAATCTTAAAAAAATTTTTTGTACAACTTGATTTCTCGCTTTATTTTATCAAGTCAAACTATATAAGGCACAGATTAGAAGCCTGTAATAAAAATTTTGTAGAAGTTATATAGAATCCTGGTATCTTTTGTCATCACCTTCACTGCCAAAGGATTTCAGCAAAATTAAGTTTTTCCTTGAAAACCTTGCTTAACAAGGATTACAGAATATATCTGAAATGGATTCTATATCCAATCTATCATCAATGTTTTTTTGATTGATATTAATTTCGCATCGCTACAAGAAATCACAGAAATTACAGAACTAAATATTTTGTGTTTTCTTCATTAACAATATTTGATTAGGTAAAAATTTATGACTGTTCCCAATTGTTTAATTAGTCTCATATTTGGTATTTATCGTCAGGTGCGACCGGCTGTGCATAATGGTTTAATTTATTGGCAAGATAAAGCTCAACAAATTCCCGATCCAGAATTACGGCATCAGGCTTTAATGAGTATTAGTACGAAAAAATTTCATTGTGAAGGTGGTTCTATCTATGGCTTATTAGCTGTCAATCACCTTGATCAAACTATTAATTTTATTATTGCTTATCAAACTTTGTGTGATTATTTAGATAATTTGTGCGATCGCAGTACATCCTTAGACCCAAAAGATTTTAGTGCTTTACATGAATCAGTCATCCATGCCCTCACCCCCGGAGCCGAATCTACAGAATATTATCGTTTTCATCCAGAAAAAGATGATGGTGGTTATTTAACAACCCTAGTAAAAACTTGTCAAAATATCTTACAACAACTACCAGGCTATCAGAAAATCTCTCATACTCTGTATGAATTAGCGGAAAATTATTGTAATCTGCAAATACATAAGCACGTAAAAATTATTGAGCGAGTTCCCAGATTAAAAGCCTGGTTTGCTACACAGCCCCACTGTTCTCCGAGCGTTAGTTGGTATGAGTTTTCGGCTTGTACTGGTTCCACCTTAGGAATATTTTGTTTAGTCGCCTATGCTTGGCAAGAAAACTTTACGGAAAAATTATCACAAAAGATCAAAAATAGTTATTTTCCCTGGGTGCAAGGTCTGCATATTCTATTAGACTATTTTATTGACCAGGAAGAAGACCGATTAGCTGGTGATTTAAATTTTTGTTCCTATTATCAAAATAATGATGTGATGATCGAGCGATTTCAACTATTCTTTAAAGAAGCGGATCAAAGTGTCGCTGATTTACCCAATAAAAATTTCCACAGAGCGATTAACCGAGCCTTGTTAGGTGTTTATTTAGCTGATCAAAAGACTAATCAAGTTGGTATTCGGGAAGCTGCCAAACGCATTATCAGTTTTGGTGGTAATTCCGCCTTGATTATTCGCTTGAATACTTTATTAATGTCTCGTTTCACATCCAAACCAATATTATTAGGTAGCTAAATAGAACTTTAGGGCCATTGTCAGGCCCTAAAATTTTTTATTGAAAAAAAATACCTTAATTATATATTAACAAACTTACTAACAAGAACTAAATCCTAGAAAGATCACTAAATCTTTACAAAAGATTTTTGACACTCACCCGTTAAATCAAAGACTGTAACGGGTGATTCTCGTTTCGTTGGGTTTGTCTAGTTTTAAATCATCGCTGTTTTAAAACCCCGTCCAGATTCCCCTCCACAAGCATCTGTTTAACGTCCACTGACTGCCCGACAGCAGACAAAAAATCTTAAATTATGTTTCGCTTTCTCATTCATAAACTATGTCGCCCCTGCCAATCAGGTACTTCTTTTTGGTCAAACATTTTATCTGGCGAGAACACCAATCTGCCTATTTATGCACATCTTGGGTGCGTTGGCTTCTTAAAACTATCACAAGCAGGACTTCGCTGTCAATTGTTGGCAAAAATTCATCTCACCACCAACCTTCGGTGTGGTGGGAGTCCTCTTTTTGTATTTAAGATAGAAAATTAAAGAGATCATGAAGTTTTACTAAACTCTCATAAAAACACTAGCCGATAATTGTTCATCTATGATATATTTTTATTATGGCGAGGAATAAGTTGTTGCAGTGTAAAAAAATTAGACAAAATACTTTTTTTACTCATTTTGTAACTCATTTCGTGATAGATATGCACCCTAAATTATTACCTTATTAAAATAAAATAAATCAATTTTGGAGAAAATAATTATGGAATCATATAATGGAAACACATCAAACAATTTAATTACTGTCAGCAATGGTAACAATATTATCTATGGCATGGCAGGTAATGATACCCTGATTGCTACGGGTAATGGCAAAGACTCTATTTATGGCGGTAGTGGTAATGACAGTATTGTAGGTGGGAATGGGTCTGATTTTATTGACGGCAGTACGAATAATGACAGTATTGTAGCCGGTAATGGTACTGACTCAATTGTGGGAGGTGATGGAGCTGACGTGATCGATGGTGGTTATTCTAATGATATTATTAACGGTGAGAATGGCGATGATATGATTAATGGTGGCTTCAATAACGATTTGATCGATGGTGGAGCTAATAACGATGTGTTGAATGGTGATGAGGGTAACGATAATATTTCTGGTAATAGCGGTAATGATACTATTACTGGCGGTGCAGGTAATGACTTCTTAGAAGGTGGTGAAGGAAATGATAATTATTACATTGACAGTTATCGTGACACTATATTAGAAAATGATAATGCAGGTTACGATATTGTTTATGTGAATCCATCATCTTCACGAGGAATAGTGACTAGAAGTTCTGTACAGCAGTCTTTTGTCCTACCTATAAATGTTGAAAAATTAGTATATGACGGAACAGAGTCAGTTATTGCCGAAGGAAACTTTCAGTCGAATAATATTATTGGGGGTGTTAACTCTGATGAAATTTATGGTTTAGCAGGAAACGATACCTTAGAGGCAGGGGGCGGTAATGATAATATTGATGGCGGTGATGGTAATGATGTAATTATTGGTAGTGATGATGAATATTTACCCGGACCAGTTACCAGGGCTATCTTTACCGGCACAACAGAAAAAGGTGATACCCTCATAGGCGGAGCTGGTAACGACAGTATGATGGGTTTAGCTGGCTATGACTCTTTAGTTGGTCAAGATGGTAATGATACTTTAGTTGGTGGTACAGGTGTTGATACTTTAATCGGTGGTGCTGGTACAGATTATTTTGTATTTAATAATACCACTGATGATCTAATTAGGGATTTCGGTGGAATAGATATGATTATTCTTGATAAATCAGCATTTGGATTAGGTACAGCAGTTGGTAGCATAGGATTATCAAGTGCTGACTTTGCTAATTCTGATGATATATTTGCCAAGCCAATAGTATTCAGTGACGGTGTATTATATAATTATGGATCACCTATTGCTAGAATTAATTTAGCCAGTATGAGTTCAGCTGATTTTATAGTTGTTGCTTAGAATATTAAAACTATCTGAGGTTATATAATTACCTGCAATAGTAAAAAATTAAACCTTAATATAGTGTTTTTTTCCCGGTCAAGTAGGGGCAATTTATAAATTGCCCCTATATTATTAAGATTGAAAAATAGATTTTTGTATCTCACTGACCTAAAAATTGTTATATTTTTATATTTATTAACTTTTTGATTACCAAGGACTACCAATCATGGTAAATCCAGACCAATAAAAAGGATGACTAAAGTTAGTGTTTTCTCCTGCTTCCGTAATTTCCGGTGGTAATAATACTCCACCTCGTTGTTCTGAGCCTCGTAATTCCCCTCCTTCAATACTAACTTTACCCTGTAGCATAGCTAACTGAGCTTGTCGCAGAGCATCAGCTTTAATAGTGGCATTTTGTAAGTGAGTATAAAATTCTGTCATTAATCCCAATGTGCCAGCATCACTCACATACCACAAACTAGCTAAGGCTGATTTGGCTCCGGTAGCGATCGCTAAACCAGCAAAACCTAATTCGGCATTAGGATCACCGATAGCGGTACGACAGGCGGATAAAACTAATAATTCCACAGGCGGATTATTCCAACCTAGTTGGCGAATTTGATCTAGTTGTAATTTTTCCTTCTGCCACAATTGAATGAAAGAATTACTCGCTAAACCAGGTTGAAATTCTGCGTGGGTAGCTAAATGAATAATTTGATAAGGATAGATTTGTCGTTGTTTGACTAAGTTATTTAAGGTAAATTCTTTATTGAGAAATTCTTGACCAGTCCATAAATCTTTAGTAATTGTCTTTAATTCAGTAGGAACTGCTGGTAATTTATTGAGAAATTCAAATTCACTGGCTCCCATCGCTAATACTTGTGTCCCTTGCATAGATCGATAATTAGTATCAATCAAAGCCAGATTGGGAATTACACTTAAGCTATATTTTTCAATTAAGAATTGTTGACCATCATGTAAAGCAGCTAAGGGTAATCCTCGCAATCCATCCCCTAAACTAAATAAAATATTATCAATTTGATTTTTTTCTAGCTCTTCTTTTAATGGTGCAATTAACCAGCTATATAGTGTTTGAGCATTAGTCAAATAAAGGTTTTTATGCCGTTGACGAGGATTTAATATTTCTTCCCGAAACTCATTAATTGTTTGTATTATTGTTTTCTGATCAACATCAGGCAAATTTTTCAGTATAGTTTCACCATTAGCTGTATATAATACTATTTGTAATCCTTCAGCATAGGCATTTATATACAAAATAGCGGAGTTATGTCCTGTTTGTTTGGCAATATTACCTAATACATCCCGAATATTAGTAGTGGGCTGTGTACTTTTGAGTAAATCTTTACCAAAATAGTTAGTAAATTCTTGAGTTCGACTTTCTTCTAACATATTCAGCGTGTTGGTATTAGCCGCTAATTGAGTGCTGGTATGATTAGTGCTAATATTCTGCAAAATATTTTTTTCCTGAGAATTAATTGAAGCAATAGGTATATTACCATTATTAATAATTGCTGGAGCATAATTATTGAAGGGGCTAACATTTAGATCATTACTGAGACTGATCACCTGATTCTGTATTTGTTGAGTAGTTAGCTGACTAGGTATCTGATTAGGTATAGGAGCGATCGCTCCGTTGATATTAGGATGAGGTAAAGTATTAGGAATAACTGGATTGGGAGTAACGGGTAACGGTAAATTTGTAATGATGGGATTAGGGATATTAACAGGTACAGTATTAATAACTGGATTTTGGTTATTAATAGGTAAGGTATTTGTCATCTCTCCTAGGTTAGGAGTATTAATAAATGTAACTGGGTTACTATTAATAACTGGATTATTTGCTATTGGTAGATTTGGGCTGACAATATTAACAGGAGTCACAGGATTAATAGGTACATTATTAGTAATGACTGGATTAGAATTATTTGTAGAATTTGTCATCTGGTTCACTGGAGGGGCAGTAATACCCGTAATTATTTGACCTGCATTATTAATAATTTGATTATTTCCCCCTACGGCGATCGCACTTTGATTACCTGTAGTTAAAATACCACCCGCTGTATTATTAATAATTGCATTTCCATTATTGGTAGTAGCAGCTTGATTACCTGTAGTAACATTACCTTTGGCTGTATTTGTAATATTGGCATTACCAATATTAGTCGTAGCAGTTTGATTAGCCACAGTCACATTACCTGCTGCCGTATTCATAATATTGGCATCACCCTGATTAGCGATCGCCCTTTGATTACCAACAAATAAACTACCTTTTGCCTGATTAGTAATATTACTATCACCCACGGCACTAATTACCGTTTGATCGCCCGTCATAATATCATTACCTGACAAATCAATGCCTCCAGCCTTACCATCATCAGATTGGGAGGTAATATTTTCAGTGATAATATTACCATCCGTTGCTATGACTTCAACCTTGCCAGCAGCTTGATTACCAATAGTAGTTAGATCGGCAGTTTGGATATTACCTTGATGATTATAGGTATTGAGAATAATATTGCCACTTTCACCATTACTCGCACGGGTAAGAATAGAGCGGGTATTAATCACACCACTTTTACTAATAATTTTCACATCACCACTTTTTTCTAAACCGGAAGATTCAATTAGATTGGTGATTGTTATAGGTCCGTCCGCCTCGATTAAAATATTGCCACCCGTGCCTGTAGTGTTATTTTTTTCACGGGAAAAAGTTGTAATTTCTTTGCCTGTTGTTTTGATTTCACCCGATGCTTTTAAGGTAATATTACCACCCTTACCCCCATTAGCAGCTTTAGAATATAAACTATTATTAACTGTAATATTACCTGTTTCACTAATTAAAGAAATATTACCAGCTTCACCTTGAGGATTTTTTGCATCAGCCTGAGAAATTATTTCCTGTTTAATCTCAATATTACCTTGTGCTTGCAAAGAGATATTTCCACCATTTTGATCACTCCGGGAAGAAATCCGCCCTTGAGCATCAATCATCCCCTGACTACTGGTAATATTAACATCACCTGATTGACCATTGCGTGTAGCGGCATCAATCACCCCGACAATAATATTGTCCTGGGCATTTAGTAAAACACTCCCTGCTATTTGGGATTGATCACTACCTGTCTGAATTAAGCCCTCTGTGGTATTAATCTGACCATCGCTATTCATCACAACATTGCCACCACGACCTGTACCAGTGGCATGAGAGGCAATCTTTCCAGTTAAAATATTACCTGTTGCTGTAATATTAATTTCCCCAGCCTGACCATCAATTACTTGGGATGATAATAGTCCTGCTGTTGTATCAATATTGCCATTAGCTTTGAGAATAATATTGCCACTATTACTTGTACCAGTTGCGTTAGTAGAAATATTTTGAGTAATAATATTTTTATCTGCTTCGAGGCTAATATTACCAGATACAGATGGTGAGGTATTATTAGCTATTCTTAATTGACTTTGGTTTTCCGTTGTATTAGCGGAATTATTATCCCGCACCCCACTCTTAATTGCTGATGAACTGCTATCAATACTACCATTTAAACTTTTCAGGATAATATTACTAACAACTGTGCCACTACTAGAAATAGTAATTGGTTCTTTCAGTGTAATATCACCCTTGGCTGTAATCTCTAAATCTCCTGTTGACTGAATACCAGATAAGTCATTACTATTATCATTACCGATAATTAAACCTTTTGCCGGTGAAAGGATAAAAATTCCACCGGAACCAGTATTACCTTCTAAATTATTAACTTGGATCTGTAAAGGATTTTCTTGGTTTCCCACACTACCTATATCTTTAGTCTGGAAAATAACACTATTAGCTTTGATCAAACTATGAGGAGAAACTGCCAGAATATTACCACCAAAAGCATTAATATTAACTTGACCTGTGGTGGTTAAATTACTAATGACAATATTACCAATATTATTCAGATCAGCAGTGCCTAATAATAAATTAATATCACCTTGACCAGCTTTTAACTTAGTTCCCTCAGCCATGAAAATATTGCCAGTACCTGATAAACGAAAAGGATTTTCTGGCGTAGCTTGATTAGCCGCTAAGGTAATATTGCCATTCCCCGCTGATGTATCAATATCGGCATTTACTTTAATATTACGTCCGGCTCGTAAAGTAAAATCCTTAATATTTCGATTGGTCTTAATATTTTCATTAATATTAATATCATTTTGAGCATTTAATTCTAGCTGAGACTGTGATGAGCTATTAATTTGATCAGCATCGGTGACAATATTTTCACTAGGTGTTTCTGTGAAAGGATTGTCCTTTCCACCATCCTTAATATTAATGTTTTGCGGACCTTCCAAATTGACATTGCCATTATAGGCAGTAATATTAACAATACCTTTAATTTCTGTAGTAGTATTGACATCATTATTAATACTAGTCAAATTCACTAAACCCATTTCCCCACTACCTTCTGCATTAATTGCTTCTATTTGCAATAAACCGTATCCTGTTATATCAACGTTACCGCCTAATCCTTGTGTAGCTGAAGTATTAATTTCAGTATTAGGTGCCATAGAAACAGCTCCTTGATCGCTGGTAATCTTAACTTCCCCACCCTGTAATAAACCATCAGCTTGAATATTACCAATATTAATATTACCTGGGGATTCTAAAGTTAAAGTCCCCGGTTGCCCAGCCATGGCAGCCAAGTTAATATCGCCAGCCGTAGTATTAATATTCCCTGCTTGACTTTTCATTGTAATATTGCCACTGCGATCGCCATTTATACTAGAAGTAAAAATAGCTCCTGTTGTAATATTTTTCTGAGCAGTTAATTGTACATTACCAGGGATGCCTGCCATAGAGTTAGTTCTTACCTGGGCTTTATTCTCACTAATATTAATGTCACCTGTCTGACTGGTGATTAATAAATCACCCGATGATTTATTTAAACCATAAGTGAAAATATTGTTAGCCCCAATATCACCCTGAGCATTAATATTTACCTGACCACCTATATTAGTTGAACTAGCATTAATATCACCCTGAATATTCACATTACCCTCTTTGCTGACAAGAGTAACATTACCCCCATTACCTGCCATAGGATTATTAGTTTTAATACCATTAAGAATAATATCTTGATTTGCAGTAATATTAACCTTGCCACCGTTACCCATACCATCAGTCGATAAATTTACATCACTAGAAATATTAACTTTGCCTGTTTGACTATTAATAGTTAAATCGCCACTATTCTTGTCACCAGTATTTCTTAAATTAATTTCAGCTAAATTAATATCTTTGGCTGCCTTAATCGTCAAACTACCAGCTTGAGCAGGTTTCGCTTCTGTGACAATTCCTGATTTGACAGTAATATTGCCACTGTTACTATCAATTTTAATACTACCAGCTTGACCCGTTAGAGCATTAGTAGAAATACTATTAGAAGTACCATTGATGACAATATTTTGATCAGCGGTAATATTAACATTGCCTGTATTTCCTTTATTAGTATTACTGATAATTTCCCCAGTATTAATAGCTCCTTGCTGACTGGTGAGTGTAATATTACCACTATTACCTTGACCAAAGGTATTCTGATCAATAGCTTGATAACCTGATTGAGATTTGATCTCACCTGTCGTAATATTACCATTAGCGGTCAAATTAATTACTCCACCATCACCCAATAAAATAGAATGGGAACTAATATTACCCACCTTAATATTAGTACCGGCTGTTAAAGCGATTGTTCCGCCATCGCCATTGCCACCTTCGGCTGAGGTAGCTAACCCATCTGTGTTGTTAACAATGATTTTCCCTGAATTAGCTGTGATATTCTCTGTAATAATATTTTGATCAGCCGTTAACTTAATATTACCGGCCTTACCATTTAATGAATTAGCACTAATAGGAGCAGATTGACTATTAATTTTACCCGTAGTATTGATCGTAATATCACCAGCAGTTAAATCAGTAGCTGTAGAAATACTATTATTAACTGTTAAATCTCCGATCACATCTAACTTGATCGCCCCACCTTCCTTTGTTTCCAGTTTGGATACAGTTAAATTACTATTAGCATTAATAAATAATCCTTTTTCCCCAGCGATCGCTTCTAAGTTATTGACTTCTATTTTTAAGGGATTATCAAGTAAACCAATACTACTGTTATTTAAAGTATTTAAGGATAAATTACTAGCTTTAATTAAATTATTAGCAGAAGTTGCGAGAATATTACCAGTATTAGCATTGACTTTCACCGTACCTTGACTAGTTAAATTAGCTAAATAAATATTACCAACCTGTCCTAAATCACCTAATTGCAAGGTAATATTACCTGTGCCAGCATTTAAACTAGTACCATCTAGTTGTTGAATATTAGCGGCTCCAGTTGCTCGATTACTAATATTAGCCAGGTCACTATTGGCAAAAAGGGAAATATTACCATTACCCGTTGAAGTGTCAATATCAGCATTAATATTAATACTACGACCAGCAGTTAATTGTACAGATTGATTAGTATTAATTGCTTGATTAACCGTAATATCATTATCAGCCTGTAGATTGATCGCACCCTGAATTTTATTAATATTATTAGCATCAAAGGTAATATTATAATCACCATCCATACTAAAGAGATCAACCGTTGTATTCTCTGTGATATTCTCTATAGATTCAGATTCTAATATTTGTGAACTATCCGTTACTTGATCAATCGTAATATTTTCGGGATCAAATAATATATTACCTATTTGACCATTCACTGCACTAACATCAACATTACCCCGAAATACTAAATCTTGTTTCCCAGAAATTTCTACTAAACCACCATTGCCCCCATTCCTGCCAGCAATCGCCTGAATATTACCAGTAAAATTAGTTTGACCATCTGACCAAATAATTACCTGACCACCATTACCTAATTGCTGGGCATTCGCTTGAATTACGGAATTATTATTAACAAAAGTTTCCTGAGACTTAAATATATTACCTTGCCCCTGAAAATCACCACCGATTAATACTGTTCCTCCGCCGTCATTACCATTCGTCTGTATTTGACTATTAACAACACCAATCCGATCACCTAATATAGTAACCTGACCACCCAGACCCACTTTATTACTCACATCAATACTGCCAGAAGCGATCGCTGTACCTGATTTTTCCGTAATTTCTACCTTCGTACCAGTCAAAACGACTTGACCTAATTCATTAATTGTTAGACTATTCGCTTGATTAGCTGTATTATTACCAGTTAACAAATTTGGTAAAGACAAAGGTTGAATACTAGAAACTGAGTCTATTTTTGTTACTTCACCTAAAGGCTGCACTTGTAAATTCAATAAGTGACCTGGTTGGGATATTTCTAAAATATTACCACCAGGTATAGCAACAATAGTTACATTACCGCCTTGCGTACTTAATTTCCCCGTATTCAGCACCATGCCACCGAATAGACTAATATTTTTGTCCGGTTGCACACTCAAATCACCCTGGTTAATAATAATACCGGGCTGTGATAGACCAAAAGCAAAATTTTGAGGATTGCCTAATAAACCGGCATAATTATTCGGGCCTAATACATTTAACCATTGATTATTCGCAAAACCTAAGCCGGTTGCCGTACTGACATTAAAAGCGTTTGGTACATTCAAACTAGCATTAGGACCAAAAATCACCCCAGCCGGATTAATCAAAAATAAATTAGCACTTCCGCCTGTTACTTGAATCAAGCCATTAATGAAGGAAGCATTACCACCAGTTACTTTACCTAGAATATTCTGTAATTGTGGTTGGGTAATAAAATTAGCAGTTTGTCCTACAGGTACATTAAATTGCTGGAAACTATGAAATAAATTTCTTTGATCTTGGCTAAAACTTCCCCCTTCAATATTATATTGATTACCTTGTTGCCTAATAATTGTACCTGTACCATCTTTAGCTGGCATAATCGTTTGACTATAGGCAGGATAGGCTAAAATGTTACTGATGAGAGCAAGCAGTATTAATTGTGATGGATTATTGTTCATAGCTCAAGATATTTGTATTGTGAGAAAGTTTTAGTATGTATCTAAAATCACCCTAATATCTTTTTTTATTATAGCAAAATAATCAGAATTAAAAAGCCACTGCTGGGTATTAGGGCTATTGGAGACGGACAAATAATAATAGGAGCAATTGATCAATTGCTCCTACCTGCGTAAATTATTAAAAAAATTATTCTGTTGTATTAACGATTGTATATGAAAGTTATGGGATTTAAAGATTTATCCGCCCATTTTTTCCTCAATTCTTAATAATTTTTCTATTCTATCCTGGGTCGGTGGATGAGTAGAAAATAACTTACTCATAAATTGCCCACTGAAATTATTAACTATTAATAGCGGTGAAAAAGCGGGATTGCCGACTAAAGGCATTTGTCTAGCGGTCATTTCTAAACGTTGTAACGCATTAGCTAAAGCTCTGGGATTACCAGTCATTTGAGCGGCTCCGGCATCAGCGGAAAATTCTCTGGTGCGGGAAATAGCTAATTGAATAACGGTCGCCGCCATGGGAGCTAAAGTCGCAGTTAATAATAGAGCAATGGGATTAGGCCGATTCTCTTGATTGGAACCTCTACCTCTGCCAGACAACATGGCAAAATTAGCCATTTGCGCTAAATAGGAAATAGCCCCGGCTATTGTGGCTGCTATTGTTTGGGTGAGGGTATCCCTATTTTTAATATGGGTTAATTCATGGGCGATCACACCCTCTAATTCTTCTGCCGATAACATATTGACGATACCTTCAGTTACTGCCACAGCGGAATGTTTGGGGTCCCGGCCTGTGGCAAAAGCATTGAGGGCTTGACTTGGTATCATATATAACCCTGGCATTGGCATATTAGCTTTTGCCACTAAATTTTCCACCATGGCATATAAATCGGGTGCTTGAGCGGGGGTGAGGGGTTGGGCTTGATAGGAGGCTAGGGCGATTTTATCGGAGAAAAACCAGGAACTGATATTCATGACACCGGCCATCACTAAACCGATCAATGCTCCTGAACTATCGCCTGTAATCACGGCTCCTAAACCGACCATTAATCCGCTTAATGTACCTAATAGAATAAGTGTTTTAAATTGATTCATAAATAATAGGGTTTTTCTTGAGTTGATGAGTTGACTATGAGAATTTGATCTGAGAATTTTATCATGCAACGGTATTTTATTGATCAAATAGTTAGTTCTAAGAAATTTACTTAATAATCAAAATCCCTCTAACCCCAGAAATATTACTCGACCGCCGGCATCTCCAGCAATTACTGTTTTGCCATCATTTGATACGGCACAACACAAAATAGGATCATCTGCCATAAAAGTTGTTAATATTTCTCCTGTTTCTATATCCCATACCTTCACTGTTTGATCAGCAGAGGCAGAAATCAGTTTGCCATCCCCTGTTACTGCTACTGCATTTACCCAGCTACTATGCCCAGTCAGGGTGTAGAGTAATTTACCAGAATGAATATTCCACACCTTCACTGTTTGATCATCAGAGCCAGAAATCAGCTTGCCATCCCCTGTTACTGTTACTGCATTTACCGAGCCACTATGCCCAGTCAGGGTGTGGAGTAATTTACCAGAATGAATATCCCACACCTTCACTGTTTGATCCCAAGAGCCAGAAATCAGCTTGCCATCCCCTGTTACTGCTAATGCCCCGCTACTATATCCAGTCAGGGTATGGAGTAAATTACCAGAATGAATATCCCACACCTTCACTGTTTGATCCCAAGAGCCAGAAATCAGCTTGCCATCCCCTGTTACTGCTAATGCCCCGCTACTATATCCAGTCAGGGTATGGAGTAAATTACCAGAATGAATATCCCACACCTTCACTGTTTGATCCCAAGAGCCAGAAATCAGCTTGCCATCCCCTGTCACTGCTACTGCCCATACCTTGTCAATATGCCCAGTCAGGGTGTGGAGTAAATTACCAGTATGAATATCCCACACCTTCACTGTTTGATCCTCAGAGCCAGAAATCAGCTTGCCATCCCCTGTCACTGCTACTGCCCATACCTTGTCAATATGCCCAGTCAGGGTGTGGAGTAAATTACCAGAATGAATATCCCACACCTTCACTGTTTGATCCCAAGAGCCAGAAATCAGCTTGCCATCCCCTGTCACTGCTACTGCCCATACCTTGTCAATATGCCCAGTCAGGGTGTGGAGTAAATTACCAGTATGAATATCCCACACCTTCACTGTTTGATCCTCAGAGCCAGAAATCAGCTTGCCATCCCCTGTCACTGCTACTGCATTTACCCAGCCACTATGCCCAGTCAGGGTGTAAAGTAAATTACCAGTATGAATATCCCACACCTTCACTGTTTGATCAGCAGAGGCAGAAATCAGTTTGCCATCCCCTGTTACTGCTACTGCATTTACCCAGCTACTATGCCCAGTCAGGGTGTAGAGTAATTTACCAGAATGAATATCCCACACCTTCACTGTTTGATCAGCAGAGGCAGAAATCAGCTTGCCATCACCTATGACTGTTACTGCCAATACTTCCCTACTATGCCCAATCAGGTTATGCAGTAAATTACCAGCATGAATATCCCATACCTTCACTGTTTGATCAGCAGAGGCAGAAATCAGCTTACCATCCCCTGTTACTGCTACTGCATATACCGAGCCACTATGCCCAGTAAAGGTGCGGAGTAATTTACCAGAATGAATATCCCACACCTTCACTGTTTTATCCAAAGAGCCAGAAATCAGCTTGCCATCTCCTGTTACTGCTACTGCCCATACCTTGTCAATATGCCCAGTCAGGGTGTGGAGTAAATTACCAGTATGAATATCCCACACCTTCACTGTTTGATCCCAAGAGCCAGAAATCAGCTTGCCATCCCCTGTCACTGCTACTGCCCATACCTTGTCAATATGCCCAGTCAGGGTGTGGAGTAAA
>Ga0209575_10000107_pt1 | contig 93462 bp, 63 predicted proteins | sample Medcelwee11metaG_FD_187172 | JGI IMG/M metagenome (GOLD analysis project Ga0209575, IMG submission 187172) | Freshwater pond sediment microbial communities from the University of Edinburgh, under environmental carbon perturbations - Medium... | ecosystem: Environmental > Aquatic > Freshwater >... | reverse complement strand
GACTGGTTACTGTCATGATAATTTTAACACTTATTGCCATTAAGTTGACAATATTTGGCCTATCCGTCAAAAGGATTCGCTATCGCTCAGTTTTTTATTGGCAAAAATTCATCTCGCCGTTAAACCTTTCAGGTTTAACGGGAGTCCTCTTTTTGCATTACAGATAAGTTGATTACCGTTGCAATTTTATTTTCTACTCAATACAAATTCACGGGTAATAATTAAAATTGACAATCAAGGGCGATTAGTAAGGGGGAAAATTTTGTGACTAGTTCTCTGGAAAATTTATGGCAAGAGGTTTTAGAAAAGTTACAGTTACAACTAAGTCGCCCCACCTTTGAGACGTGGATTTTAACGGCAATACCAGAGCAGTTGGAAAATAATTGTTTATTGATTAAAACTCCTAATCCTTTTGCCCGTAATTGGTTACAAAAATACTATATGCAAACGATCGCCCAGGTGGTGACAGAAATATTAGGGGAGCCGGTGGAAATTTATTTCACGACTGCCCAAAATGCTAGTCAGCCGGGTTTAATTTGGCCTTCGCCTGATCAACCGACAGTATTAGAAAAATCGTCTGATCAGTTAGCAAACCTTAACCCCAAATATATTTTTTCCCGTTTCGTTGTTGGTTCCAATAATCGTATGGCCCATGCCGCTTCTTTAGCAGTAGCAGAATCGCCGGGCCGGGAGTTTAATCCTTTATTTATTTGTGGTGGTGTCGGTTTAGGCAAAACTCATTTAATGCAGGCAATCGGTCATTATCGTTTAACTATTCAACCGACCGCTCAAGTATTTTATGTTTCGACGGAAAAGTTTACTAATGATTTAATTACGGCGATTCGGCAGGATAGTTTACAAGGTTTTAGAGATCATTATCGGGCGGCCGATGTTTTATTAGTGGATGATATTCAGTTTATTGAAGGCAAAGAATACACGCAAGAAGAATTTTTCCACACTTTTAATACTTTGCATGAAGCGGGCAAACAGGTAGTATTAGCGTCAGATCGCCCGCCTAATCGGATTCTCAGTTTACAAGAGCGTTTATGTTCTCGCTTTTCCATGGGCTTAATAGTCGATATTCAGACCCCTGATCTGGAAACTAGAATGGCGATTTTACAGAAAAAAGCCGAATATGAAAATACTTTTCTTGCCAGAGATGTTGTGGAATATATTGCCACCCATTACACTTCTAATATCCGGGAATTGGAAGGCGCTTTAACCAGAATTTTGACCTATATGGCGATCGCCGGTTTACCAATTACAGTGGAAAATATTGCCCCAATTTTACATCCCCATGTAGAAAGAATCGTGGCTTCACCGGAGATGGTTTTATTAGCAGTATCAGAAACTTTTAAAATTCCGGTAGAGGATTTAAAAGGCAGTTCTCGCCGGCGGGAAATTAGTCTAGCTCGGCAGGTAGCAATGTTTCTCATGCGTCAACATACGGATTTGAGTTTACCAAAAATTGGTGAAGTATTTGGCGGGAAAGATCATACTACGGTGTTATATAGTTATGAAAAAATTGCTCAGTTAAAAGAGACTGATATTGAATTAGGTCAAACTATTCGCCGATTGAGCGATCGCATTAGTTATGATAATAGTTAATTGATTGTTGAATACCAGAAATAAGAGCGGGAGCAGCTCGCTCTTATTTCCTAAATTATTTTGTATTGCTATTCCCTATTCCCTAACCAGCCATCACCATCCCCCCATCAACATTCAAAACCTGACCAGTAATATAAGCAGCCGCCGGATCCGCTGCCAAAAAGCGAATAGCACCAGCCACCTCTTCCGGTTGACCATAACGCCCCAAAGGAATCGCCTTTAAAATCTCCTCAGTATTTTTTATATCCTTAGTCATATCCGTAACAATAAAACCAGGAGCCACCGCATTCACCGTAATACCCCGACTAGACAATTCCTTCGCCACAGTCTTCGTAAAACCGACTACTCCTGCTTTTGCCGCACTATAATTAGCCTGCCCCGGATTACCCATCAAACCAGACACCGAAGTCAAATTAATAATCCTACCCCTTTTCTGTTTCAACATAATTTTACTAACCGCCTTCGTACACAAAAATATACCAGTTAAATTCAAATCAATCACCTCCTGCCATTCCTCCAACTTCATCCGCAAAAATAAAGTATCACGGGTAATCCCTGCATTATTCACTAATACGTCAATCCTCCCCCACTTTTCCATCACCTGATTCACCAAATTTTCCACCTGATCCGGTTTACTCACATCTCCTACCAGGGCGATCGCTTCTCCACCAGCCTCCGTAATTTTACTGACTACTGCTTCCGCTGCCACCTGAGAACTCGCATAATTCACCACCACCTTTGCCCCTTGTCCCGCCAAAGCCAAAGCCGTTGCCCGTCCGATCCCCCTTGATGCTCCGGTAATTAAAGCAACCTGTCCGCTTAATAGAGATTCACCCGCTGTTAAATTAGTCATAAAACTGTCCTCATAATAAATTTGATCAAACTAGATTATATTAAGTTAAAAAGTTCTCTTAATTTAAGTAGGTAGGTATTTTTATGACAGTGAAAAAACAATTTAATAGCTTTGAAGAAATGCTGAATAATGCTGATTCCCCCATTCTGGTAGATTTTTATGCAACTTGGTGTGGTCCTTGTCAAATGATGGCCTCTGAATTAGAACAGGTAAATATAGTTTTGGGACAACGTTTGAAAATTGTCAAAATAGACACCGACAAATATCCACACATTGCCTCAAAATATCAAGTACAGGCACTTCCCACCTTAATGTTATTCAAAGAAGGTCGCCCCGTGGAAAAGATGGAAGGAGCCATGCCTGCTAATCAATTAATTCCCCATTTAGAAAATTTCTTGTAGATTGATCTCTTGATTTTTCTTAGTTAAACAGGGCGATCGCCCCTATAGGAAGTCAATAATATTTGATTAAATAATTATCAATCAATTATCAATAATTGATCATAATATGATCAATTGTTATCTAAATTCTGCAAGAAGACCCCCGCTTTAGCGGCGGGATGAATTGCAGTAGAGGTCTAATATAGCAATCATAAATCAGTTGTAATATTTTTAAAATTGTAATCCTTACTGTAAGAGGTATTTAGAAATGGCATTCTCTATGACCTATGTAGGATTGCTATAGTTTGACATAAGTTTTGTGTTTTGTTAATATGTTAATCCAACAGGCTAAGGTATCCAACCTGTATAAAAACCTAGTGGCCTAATCGCCAACGCTGTACCTTGACAATTGAGTATATGGGGTTCTACTTCATAGTTCTAGCTTATATCCTGAAGTGGGTAAAATACTCAAGGAAGCTAGACGACCAGCATTAAAAGAAAAAAACTTGGAGCAATCCAACTACCCAGGGGCACTGGGAAAGAAACGCTCAAGGAGAGAACCACCGCTGGGCTAGAAATCGCAAGGGGTCTAGTTTAAGTGGACTCGACGATCTGAGAATCCCCCGCTTTAGCGGTGGGAGTGTCAATTCATAGATGAATTAATAAGGTAAGATAATCCTTTGGTTAAACAAATGAATAAACAAAGGAATTGTTTTCATGGCGAAGTGGAAGTTAACAACAGAATTTACTTTTGATAGTGCCCATTATATTAAAGATTATGACGGACCCTGCGGGCGAATGCACGGTCACACCTATCGGGTAAAAGTGGAGGTAACTTCCCACCGTTTACATAGTTCAGAGTTTTGCCCCCATGATGTGATGGTAGCTGATTTTAGAAGTTTACGTTGGGCAAAAAAAGATGTAACGAAAGGCGGTTTAGATCATGGGGTATTAAATGACATTATGCCCCCAGAATATGAGACAACGGCAGAAATGATCGCTAAATATATTTATGATGAAACGAAAAAAAGGTTGTCTGATGATATTAAGTTGAAAGTGTCGGTAGCTGAAACTGCTAATAGTTGGGTAGAATACGAGGATGATTAAAGAGTATAGCTATTCTAAATTATTCATCATAAAATTATTCATCATAATTTAATTATTAATCTATGCAAAAAAAATTACGTAGGGGCGAACGGCTGTTCGCCCCTAAAATATTAATTGCAAAGATATTCTTTTTGACCTCTACTGCAATTCATCCCGCCGCTAAAGCGGGGGTCTTCTTGCAGAATTCAGATAAATTGTGCATATTTCTATTATTATTCCTGTCTTAAATGAAGAATTGATGATTGGGAGAACTTTACAAAATATTTTGAATATTTTAAATATTCAAACAACCGATTCACTACCTTGCCAAATAATAGTAGTGGATGGTGGTAGTCACGATCGCACTTTAGAAATAGTCAAATCTTTTCCTGTACAAGTTATTTCCCAAACTGGCGGCCGGGCGGTGCAAATGAATGAGGGGGCGAAAATTGCTACTGGGGAAATTCTCTTATTTTTACATGGTGATACGCTTTTACCGGCAGATTTTGCTGATTGGGTTGAAAAAATTATGAATACACCGGGTGCGATCGCTGGAGCTTTTCGCTTAAAGGTAAATGCTTCTCAACCGCTTTTACGATTAATAGAAATATTAGTAAATGTGCGATCGCACTATGCACATTTACCTTATGGTGATCAGGCTATTTTTCTGAGAGCCGAAACTTTTAGAAAAATTGGTGGTTTTCCCCTTATGCCAATCATGGAAGACTTTGTTTTTATTCGGCAATTGGGCAAAATCGGAAAAATTGCGATCGCCCCGGTTGCCGTGATCACTTCTGAACGACGCTGGCAAAAATTAGGTATTTGTCAAACTACATTAATTAATCAACTGATGATTATGGGCTATTGGTGCGGTGTATCCCCTGAAAAATTAGCCAAATGGTATAGAAAACAGCGAGGTTGACTAACAAATATTGATGATCAGATTATTTATTCTGACAATTGACAATTATTTTAAAGTATTTGACTATAAAAGTTAGTAACAAATCGTTAACTTTTTTAAACGGAAAGTACGAGAAGGCAAATAGCCCCTTAAAATAAATGCCTAAACCTTGTAAAAAATTTGAAGACAGAGGAAAGAGCAATTATGGCCTCAGCAACAGATAAGGGATTAGTACAACCCTATAATGGTGATCCCTTTGTAGGTAATTTATCTACCCCTATCAATGATTCTCCTTTAGTAAAAGCCTTTATCAGCAACTTACCGGCTTATCGTAAAGGTCTATCACCAATTCAACGGGGCATTGAAGTGGGTATGGCCCACGGTTATTTCCTCGTCGGTCCTTGGGCGAAATTAGGTCCATTACGTGATGACCCTAATGCCATGTTAGGTGCATTAATTTCGGCAGTTGCCCTAATTTTAATTGCATCCGTTTGTTTATCGGCCCATGGTTTGGTGATTAACCAAGCTGGTCATAAGTCAGATGATCCTTTAAAAACCGCTGAAGGTTGGAGCCAATTTGCTGGTGGTTTCTTTATTGGAGCCATGGGCGGAGCTTTTGTGGCCTTCTTCCTATTAGAAAACTTTGGACTAGTTGACTCCATTTTCCGGGGCACAGTTCATCATTAAAAATCTCACTTGAGTGTGATTTCAGTTGAGCAATATAATTTGACTTTTGACCAACTACAATTAATAATTTCTGGACTTTTAAACAGGAGTATTTGACATGACAGGTTCCTATGTGGCTTCTTATTTACCTTGGATTTTAATTCCCGTGGTAACTTGGTTAATGCCTTTGGTGGTAATGGGTTTATTATTTATTCACATTGAAAGTGATGCTTAATTAACCGTTTCCCTAAGATTCATTAAATCTCATTGCAAACATAAAGAAGCACGATTTTTATAAGTCGTGCTTTTTTTAGGGTGTTTATTGAAAAATTTTCTTTAAAATTAAACTAAGACTAATCTCAAATTAATTAAATAATGATCCCCTCTAGCCCCCCTTATCAAGGGGGGAACAGTCAAAGCCCCCTTATTAACGGGGTTTGGGGGATCGAAAAATTGATTGTAGTATCCTAGATCAAAAACTCCTACATCCCATTTACTATCCAGAAAAATTTTATGTCAATTATTATTAATGCCCATCTAAATGATTCTAATCTCGATGCGAAGGTCTCTTCTAGTCAGAGACAATTAGCGATCGCTGTCAGTGTCGCCAATGAACAACAACGTAATATTCCTTTGAATCTTTGTTTGATTTTAGATCACAGTGGTTCCATGGAGGGCAAACCTTTGGAAACAGTGAAACAAGCCGCTCATCAATTAGTTGATAAGTTACAACCGGGCGATCGCCTCTCAGTAGTCGCTTTTGATCATCGGGCAAAGGTAATAGTGAATAATCAGATCATTGAGGACCAAGAAACTGTCAAACGGAAAATTAGTCAGTTAAGATCGTCGGGTGGAACTGCTATTGATGAAGGTTTGCGATTAGCCATTGATGAAATTAATAAAGGTCGCAAAGATTGTATTTCTCAAGCTCTATTATTAACCGATGGGGAAAATGAACACGGTAATAATGACCGCTGTTTAAAATTAGCTCATTTAGCTGCTGAATATAAAATTACAGTGAATGCTTTAGGGTTTGGGCATGACTGGAATCAAGATGTATTAGAAAAAATTGCTGATGCCGGCGTGGGGACTTTAGCTCATATTCAAAAGCCGGAGGATGCGATTGGGGAATTTGCCCGCTTATTTAGCCGTATGCAGTCGGTGAGTTTGACTAATACTTATTTATTATTAACTTGTAGTCCGCAGGTGCGGTTAGCAGAATTGAAACCGATTGCCCAGGTTGCCCCTGACACAATTGAATTGCCAGTACAACGGGAAGGGGAAAAATATGTAGTGCGTTTAGGTGATTTGATGAAAGATACGCAACGGGTCGTTTTAGCTAATTTATATATTGGTCAACTACCTGCGGGCGAACAGGCGATCGCCCAGGTGCAAATTCGCTATGATGATCCAGCCTTGGGCAAAGATGGTTTATTAACGGAACCAATATTAGTGAAAGGTAATATAATGTCTGTATATCAATCAGCAATTGATCCGCAGGTACAACAATATATTTTTGCTCTAGCCAAATATCGGCAAACCCAAATAGCTGAGACAAAATTACAGCAGGGCGATCGGGTAGGAGCTGCTACCATGTTACAAACAGCGGCGAAAACTGCTCTGCAAATGGGCGATACCAATGCGGCAACAGTTTTACAAACCAGTGCCACCCATTTACAGGCAGGTCAAGATTTATCAGAGGCAGAAAAGAAACAAACCCGCATTGTTTCCAAAACTATTCTGCAATGATTGATATAGCAATCCTAAATAGGTTGTGGTAAATATAGGGAGTGGGAGCGTCTCACTCCCTATTGCTCAAACCCATAGCAAGCGAAACGCTCACAGTCCTTTTTGTAATAATTAAATTACGATTCAAATAGAATTGCTATATTTATAAAATAAATTTGAACTATAGCGTTTTTATAATTTATGAGGTACATTGCAAGAGTCAAGATACCTGTATTGCAAAGTATATGACTGTACCTCAATTCAGGTGAAATTGCTATAGTCAATATTTTTTTATATGAAAAACCATAATTCTAGTATCAGAGAACCATTTAATTTAACTAATTGTGATTATGAACAGATTCACATTCCAGGGGCGATTCAACCCCATGGCGTATTATTAGTAATTAACCGCTCTGATTGGCAAATTACTCAGGTTAGTAATAATACAGAAACGATGATTGGTCTGACTCCACAAAAACTGCTAGGTCAACCTTTAACTAATATTTTAGATAATCAGCAAATAGCAGTCATTGCCAATTGTTTACCCGATAATTATCAACAAATTAATCCTTTAAAAGTAACTATTGCAACTCACCAGGAAAATAGTTTGTTTAATGGTATTGTACATAGTTTAGACAATGATTATATTATTCTTGAATTAGAAAAATATTCAGAGAATAGCCATATAAATTTCACTCAGTTTTATCATGTCTCTAAAAATATTTTAAATCAGATACAACGGGTATCAAAACTGATTGATTTATGTCAACTTATGGTGCAAGAGGTGAGAAAATTAACCGGCTTTGATCGGGTGATGATTTACCAATTTGATGAAGTAGGTGCTGGTTGTGTAATAGCAGAAGATTGTGTAGATCAGCTCAATTCTTATTTAGGTTTACATTATCCTGATTCTGATATTCCTCGTCAGGCTAAACATCTTTATACACTGAATTTATTACGGATGATTCCTCAAGTTGATTATCAGCCAGTGCCAATAGTAGGTCAGATAGGAATTAAGCATAAACCTTTAGACTTGAGTTTTAGCGTTTTGCGTAGTGTTTCTCCCATGCACATTAAATATTTGAAAAATATGGGAGTAGGTGCTAGTTTCAGTATTTCTCTATTGAGTCAGGGTAAACTGTGGGGATTGATTGCTTGTCACCATCAAACCCCCTTTTTTATTCCTTATGAAATACGTAATATTTGTGAGTTTTTAGGGCAGGTCTTGTCTTTAGAAATAGTTTCTAAAGAAGCTAATGAACTTTTGGCATACAAGATGTCTCTACAATTGGTAGAAAGTCAGTTAATTAATAATTTAGGACAAGCTGATAATATTACCAGTGCTTTAGTGAAAGATCCTGATAATTTATTAGCGTTAGTTAATGCAACAGGGGCTGTTGTTTATACAGAAGGAAATCTAATCACTTTAGGGAAAGTGCCAAGCCAAGAGTTTTTAACCAATTTAATCCTATGGTTAGATGATAAATTTCAAAAATCTTTATTTGTGACTAATGCTTTACCAAAAGTTTATCCGCCAGCGATCGCCTTTAAAGATATGGTTAGTGGTTTATTAGCTCTGTCTATTACAAAAGTGCAGAAAAATTATGTTTTATGGTTTCGCCCAGAAGTTTTACAATATGTCAATTGGGCCGGTAATCCTGATCCACCGAAACAATTGGCAGAAGATGGTACAATAACCTTTTTTCCTCGACAATCCTTTGAATTATGGCAAGAAACAGTACGTTGCCAATCTCAACCTTGGATGCCTTGGGAAATAGAAGGAGTCATGGAATTACGTAGTGCAGTGGTAGGAATTGTTTTGCAAAAAATGAACGAGTTAACAGCGATTAATTTAGAGTTAGAATACACTAATCGGGAGCTAGATGCTTTTGCTTATATTGCTTCCCATGACCTAAAAGAACCTTTACGGGGGATTCATAATTATTCTAATTTCCTGTTAGAGGATTATGGTCATATATTGGATGTTGATGGAGTGAATAAGCTCCATACATTGATTAAATTAACTAAGCGTATGGAAGATTTGATCAATGCTTTATTACATTTTTCTCGTTTAGGTCGGCAGGAATTAAATATTGAAATTTTAGACTTAAATTTATCTTTGCAATCTATTACTGAAATGTTTAATATCACCAAAAAAGCAGAAAATATTGATATTCGGATTCCTCAACCTTTACCGCTAGTAATGGGCGATCGCATTTTATTAGAAGAAGTGTTGACCAATTTGATTAGTAATAGCTTAAAATATAATGATAAACCTAATAAGTGGGTAGAAATTGGCTTTTTAGATGAAGAAACATTATTCTCTAATAACGATTTACATTTTGTCACCTTTTATGTGGAAGATAATGGTATTGGTATTCAGGAAAAACATCGGGAAACTATTTTTTCCATATTCAAACGTTTACATGGAGTGAATAAATATGGATGTGGTACGGGAGTTGGCCTCACCATTGTCAAAAAAATTCTGGAGCGTCATCAAAGTAAAATATGGTTTCGCTCAATTTATGGGCAAGGTAGTACATTTTATTTCACCTTACCGGCTGAAAGATAATTAAAAAGATAATTAAATTTAAAGAAAGCAAAGTAAATTTTGAGCAATGAATAATCTAATTTTGTTTGTTGAGGATAGCGACGAGGATTTTCAAGCATTTAGTCGCATCATGAAAGAATTAGGCATTAATCAAAATGTTGTCCGTACTTGTGATGGAGATGAGGCTCTGGATTATCTTTACGCAAGAGGGCAGTATGAACATTTAACTGCTGTTGCTCGTCCAGCTATCATATTTTTAGATTTAAACTTACCAGGAACTAATGGATTAGAAGTCATTAAGGAAATCAAAGAGGATGATCGGTTAAAAACCATCCCAATTGTAGTATTAACAACTTCTTCCCGTGTGCAGGATATTGAAACTTGTTATGCTTATGGTGCTAATAGTTATGTGACTAAACCAATGGGGATAAAGGAATTGAGAGAGATGATAGCTAATTGTTATCAATATTGGTTTAAGACAGTTATTCTTCCATCAAATTAAATTAAAATAGAATACTGACTAGTCAACAAGTATTTGATTTTTCTATTAGTAAGAAAAAATTTTTAGTTAAGTTATGCAAAAATATGAATTTTGTGGCAATAAACGAAAGAATAAAGGTTATAGTTTATGTTTCAGATATTGATCAACTTGCTAAATAATTCAGAAATGCTATAACAGTAGAAAAGCTATAAAAAAGCTAAGAACCATTAAAATTTAGCAATTATTAAGTGTTTGTTCATTTTAATACACATTAAAATCAATTACTGTTTTATAATAATAACTAAGGATAAGAGCAAAAAATACCTACGTATTTGAATTAAGATAAACGTCAGTTTTTTAGCCTTTTAAGTTGAATTTTATTGATCTGATAATAGTTCTGGAGGAATAAATTTTCTATTTTGTACTTAGGTACACCCCATCAGATTTATCGGTATCTGTTGCAAACTTAATATATTTATTTATGATTTTAACAAACTAACCCTTTGACCTAATTCCTTTGTAAGATTATGTCTAATATTTGTGTTGCTATGACTATACAATTATCTATTATCTCATTAGCGATCTTGATTGTGGATGATTCTCCTACTGATTTCGTCACTTATACTCGTTACTTACAAGAGGACAGGGAGAGATCGTATCAAATTGTAGAAGCAGAAACATTAGATGATGGTTTCGCATTATGGCGATCGCAAGATTTTCACCTAATTATTATAGATATAAATTTGCCAGATGGTAGTGGGTTAGAATTACTAGAAGAAATTAATACCACTAACCAACTATCCCGACCACCAGTGATTATGATGACCGGTCAAGGCTCGGAACGATTAGCCGTGCAAGCCATGAAATTAGGAGCCAGTGATTATTTAGTCAAAGAAGATATTACACCTAGCTTGCTCCTGCGGACTATCACAAATGTCTTAAATCACTCATGCCTTACTAAAAAACTACTCCGTTTACAACAACAAGAAACTATTATTGCTCAAATTGCTTTGTCTGTTCGACAGTTTCTTAGTTTGGAGAAAATATGTCAGGCAGTAGTAACAAAAATCAGAACTTTTTTAGAAGTAGATCGGATTATTATTTACAAATTTTTTCCTGATATGAGTGGGGAAATATTGGCAGAAGCTGTTATTCCACCATGGCAATCTATGTTGCATACTCAAGTAATAGATACCTGCTTTCAGGAGAATCAATGTATTAATAGTTGTTATCAAGGATGTTGTATCTCTTCTATTACTGATATTTACGAAGCTAATTTGACTGATTGTCATCGACAATTATTGGAAAATTTTCAGGTGAGAGCAAACCTTGTAGTGCCTATTCTGATACCAGCTAGTCAGCAATACGAAGAATATGAGGAATCTCATTTTCTCTGGGGTTTATTAATTGCCCATCAGTGTTCTGGACCTCGTTTGTGGGAAGACAGTGATCATGTTTTATTAGAACGTTTATCTGTACAATTGGGAATTGCCTTACAGCAGGTAGAACTATATGAAAGTTTACAAACTCTCAATAAATCTCTGGAAGAAAAGGTAATAGAACGAACAGCTAACCTAGAAAATTTAGTCTCGCAATACCAAGAAGCAGAAACAAAACTAAAATTTCAAGCCCGTATTCTTGATGAAGTACATGATTCTGTGATCTCTACAGATATTGACGGTAATATTCAAACTTGGAATTGTGGTGCAGAAAAACTTTATGGCTATCAAGCAGAGGAAATAATTGGTCAGAATATTATTATTTTGTATGATGATCCCACAAATCTACAGTCAACGGTCATAGAACCTCTATTAGCGAAAGGAGAACATGAAATAGAGTTAATTAATCGTAACAAGTCCGGTCAGATTATTTATATTCACTTACGCTTATCGTTGATTAAAGATATTTATGGCAACGTGACTGCTTTATTAGGTTGTTCTAATAATATTACTGAGCGGAAAATGGCGGAAATTGCCTTGCAAAAGAAAGAGCCATTTTCGTCAATCATCTAAACAGAAAATCAAACCCAAAAATCATCAATGGGCATCACCTGCCATTGTCCAAAATCCTTTAATTGATTAACTGTTTGTACCCAGAGTGTCAACGCTTCTAATTTTAGTTGATCTTCTATAGCATTAATATCTAAATTAACTAATAATAAATATTTCAGCGAAGCAGAACTTAACCTGAGAATAAAATCAGGATAATACTGACTGATTTTTCCCTTATATAAATAATAAACCACTAATTCAGTATTTTTTGCCCAAGCCTGCACCCCGTGATCATTTTCCCATTGATTAATTAATAATAATTCTGCCGGTTGTTCATAGACAAAATAATTAACATGGGATTTTTTCGTATATTGACAAGATTTACCCGTATGCCATGGCAATAAATCCCCTGTACTAATAATCGGGCGATGACTATCAAATATCGGTGATAAACGTTGCTGATGAGACCATTGTAAATTTTGCCAAATATGTCGAATAATTTTAGGCATATTCAACATAATCAAATATTCCCTAATATTAGCTAATAAATGATCAGGGCAATTAACTAAAGAAATATTTGGCGAAATAATTAACTGATCAGACTGAATAAATAGGTTAACTATTTTCACTATTTGTAAAAATATATTAGCCTGATTAGTAGATAATGCCCTTTTAATTTGCTCTTGTTGTGCCGGCTCAGATAAAAAAAGTTGGGTCGTTCTAAAAATAATAGTTTGAAATCTAATATGCTGGGATTGAATAGCCTGAAAGAAATTTATTAATACTTGTTGATCGTCAATTTGGGCAGAATTATTCAGATCAAGATCAATCTGACATATTTGACCTAACTGATTTAGATCAATATTTTGATCATCTATGAATAAGGGCGTAGTATTAGGAAAACTTAAAACTGGGTAATTAATTCGCTCAATCCTCAGAATATTCGGCCAACTAATCGCATATTCCTGTTTTTCTAAAACAGGTTTAATTTCAGTTTTCGGCGGAGTTGGAGCCAGAGGAGTATCAAGATTACTTTCATGGGGTAAAAAATGGTAAGGAATCCCAAAAATATTCACATATTCAGGATCCAGCAAACCAGTCGCCGGATTCACTTCATAACTTTTCCGGCGTAAACCCCGCCCCACCACCTGTTCACATAATAATTGACTAGAAAACGCCCGCAACCCCATAATATGAGTAACAGTTTGCACATCCCACCCCTCCGATAACATACCGACCGAAATTACATTTCTAATCTGTTCACCTAACTCACCGACTTGCCCAATTGTATTAACTTTTTGTCTTAATAATTCTGCTTGAGCCTTTTGGGAAAGGTGAGGCTGTATTTTAAAATCTGCTTCCACAATTTCATTTTTATCAAAATTACTAACTAAATTAATACTATGATCTTCTAATTCGGCATTAGCTAAAATACGAGAATCAATTTGTAAAGTTAAATCTGCTTGACATAATTGAGGAATAATTAACTGCTGATCAAAAGCGTATTTAATCCGACTAGACGTTTCCACCCGATTAGCAATAGTAATCATCACCGGCGGTGTAGGAAAATTAGCCTGTTGCCAAGCCTGATAAGTCGCTAACCAATCTTTCCCTAATAAATTATAAGCATCAATAATTAATTGTGGTAAAGGTTCATCCGCTTTCGCTTTGCGATTAATATCAGTTTTCACCGTCTGATCTTGATAAATATGATAAAACTTAAATTTTTCTGCCTGACTTAGTAAACCTTCATCCCTGATCACAATTCTCGGTGTTTTCACTAAACCCGATTCAATCGCATCATTTAAATTAAAATCACTGACAATCCAGCTAAATAGTTTTTCTGTGGTTTGCTTTTTGCCGGCTGGCATAAAAGGTGTACCAGAAAAATCAAAACAGTTAATAATCCCACAAACTCTATGTAAGCGATCGCACGCCCCCAGCCATTTCGTGGCAGTTTCCCATTCCTGCGGATTAATCCCCGTTGTATTAGCTGGATCTGGCGATCGCCAAGCATGATGAGCCTCATCATTAATCACAATCAAATTACCAGCTTTTGCCATATCCCCTAATACCGTATGAGCATAAGCTAAATCACTTTTTGCTCCCCGCTTATCTACCGATTTACGATCCCGGATTTGTGCCTCAGTTTCCCAATTCAAGGCGTGCCAATTATTAATTAAAATTTTGCCCTGTCTGAGTTTTTCTAAACTATGCAGATGAGGCACAATCTGAAAAACCTCGTAATAATTTTGAGGATGGCTGGGTAATAAAACCTGTAAACGACTTTTTACTGTTAAACCAGGGGCAATAATTAAAATATTAGTAGAAAAGCGAGGATCATCAGGATAAGTAATTTTATTAAGTACCTGCCAAGCAATTAACATTGCCATCACTACAGTTTTGCCGGTTCCCGTCGCCATCTTGCAACAGAAACGAGGAAATAAACTACCATCCGATGGAATTGGCGGACGACTATCCGCCGGCGATTCTGTTAACCAAATAAGAGTTTCTATTGCTTCTAATTGACAGAAAAAAAACCGATAGTGACGATGGTTTTCTCTTGCCGTTAGATGATACCAATGGTTTAATAAACTCCTGGTAATACTGGTAATCCCTGGATAATTTGCCTGTCGCCAGTCCTTCACTAACTGACGAATTTGATTGACCAACGGCATAGGCATAAAATGACCGGCACTATAAAAACTACTGCTTTTTTGTGTCGTGGTATTTGCTACTAAATAGCCCGCAGGTCTTCTGCCTACAGCCTGATAATAATTATCTGTTTGCGGATCATATTGCCAATAATATTGGGGTTCATCATAGGGAGAATTAATAATTAGTTGCCCAATACCCATAAAGGATTGATCTGAGTTAATTATTAATAAACTATCAATTAACTATCCGTTAATTGTGGTAACTTTTCCCTTAACTGTTCCAAATCAAAGGGTTCTAAACTATCTTCCTCTCCCCACCGTTCTAACCAATCACCATCAATATTTTCCACATAGAGATCAACATGATCCAGTCCCCACTTCAAACGATCTGCTTGCAATTGTTCCACTGCTTGTAGAGCTTGCCAAATTTCCTCAAAGCGTTCTTTCGTCGTTACGGGAATACTGGTTGTCATCATAGATTTATTTTCGTTAGTATTAAAATACAAAATTGTGAAAGTTTTAAAGTTTCAAAAAATTTAAAAAATGTTTATCTAAATATCACTATCTAAATGTCACTAAATTAAAGACTTAACTTTAAGAAAAACTAAATTTCAAATATTTTTCTCCTTGTAAATGATTACTATTGTGCAAAACCACATTGACTAATTGAATAATGAATTTATCTTGACCAGGGTTATAACTGACAAATACGCCTCTTTCAATTTGCCATTGCCTCAAGGTGTCTTTCCAATCGTTATATTTATCATTAGAAAAGTGATCAGACATCGTAGTTAACTGTACACATAGGGGGCGACCTTTATTACTACTGACGATTACATCGGTTGCCATGGATAGGTCTGCCACATAACGATGCACAATACTACCTTCCCGCATTTTCACCTGATGGGCGATCGCCTCAATCAAATAATTATCCTCCTGGACATATTCACCGGAACGCAGTTTTTGTTTCCATTTATAAAATCTCGGATCATCCTCATTAAACCATTTGGGAAAAAGAAACTCATACCAGTATCTGACAGTGCCTGGTAACTGTTGTAAAAACAATTGGCGTTCGCTCTCGGTCAATAATTTTAATTTTAACCAAAATTCCGTGTCCCTAATTAACTCTAATAAAAAACCTACTAATAAACTTTTGCGGGTCAACAACCCAGGCCTAATATCCTTAATCCATCTTCTCACTTCTTCCAGGCGATTTGCCAAAGCAGGTTCTACCTCAGCCGTCATTAAGCTCAGTTGTTTAAGTTTTGGCTCGATTTCACTTGCTTGCACACCATCTTCCTTCTGAGAAATGGAAAAATCTATTGCCGGGCAGGCAATTAATCCTAACTAGATTTGGCGAAAAGACTAGTCAAGTAACTATTTGTTAACTATATACCAACCAATGCTGAAAATGGTTAACTTACCAACAACTGAGATAAATTTACTTTGATTCAAATATTCCAGGTATGAAGTTAATAAATTTTACTGTACCGTTTCACCTATTTAAATTAGATTAATTGAGATTTATAGTATTATTTTACCCATTTTATGGAGATTTGTCTATATCACCAATTTCAACTTTCCACCATCAATGTACACAAATCTGTTAATTAACCGACCGTAGGGGCAATTCATGAATTGCCCCTACTACAATATATTTAAAGTTTGTAAGAATGCTTAACAAAAAATAAAGATTTTCTCGCAGGTTTTCGGTAAAGAATAGTTTTAGCAATATTTCATAAATTTTTGAGAAAGTATTGAGGCAAAATGTCAGACGCAACAATTGAATCGATTTTAACGGAACAACGACTATTCCCACCATCCCCAGAGTTTGCAGCCAAAGCTCATATTAAAAGCATGGAGGAATATAAAGCCCTGTGTGCTAAAGCAGAAGCGGATCCTTTGGCTTTTTGGGCGGGTTTAGCCGAAAGTGAATTGCACTGGATGGAAAAATGGCATCAAGTATTAGATTGGCAACCACCTTTCGCCAAATGGTTTGTAGGTGGCAAAACTAATATTTCTTACAATTGTTTGGACCGTCATTTGACGACCTGGCGACGCAATAAGGCTGCCTTGATTTGGGAAGGGGAACCGGGTGACTCTTGTACTTATACTTACGCCCAATTACATCGGGAAGTTTGTCAAATGGCTAACGTCCTGAAACAGTTGGGAGTGAAAAAGGGTGATTGTGTGGGCATTTATATGCCGATGATTCCCGAAGCCGCCATCGCCATGTTAGCCTGTGCCAGAATAGGAGCGCCCCACAGTGTGGTATTTGGCGGATTTAGCGCGGAGGCTCTGCACGATCGGCTGAATGATGCTCAGGCAAAATTGGTCATTACTGCCGATGGTGGTTGGCGCAAGGATGCAATTGTCGGTTTGAAGGAACAGGTCGATCAAGCCCTGGAAAATAATGCGGTTCCTTCTGTCAGTAACGTTTTAGTGGTAGAACGGACAAAACAAAAAATTCACATGGAACCAGGTCGGGATCATTGGTGGCACGATTTACGGCAAGGTATCTCGGCTGATTGTCCGGCAGAACCGATGGATAGTGAGGATTTGCTCTTTATTCTCTATACTTCCGGTAGTACAGGTAAGCCGAAGGGTGTAGTGCATACCACCGCTGGTTATAACCTCTATAGTCATATCACCACTAAATGGATTTTTGACCTACAGGATACCGATGTCTATTGGTGTACGGCGGATGTCGGTTGGATTACTGGGCATAGTTATATTGTCTATGGTCCTTTATCCAATGGGGCAACTACTTTAATGTATGAAGGCGCACCCCGTAATTCTAACCCCGGTTGTTTTTGGGATGTGATTGAAAAATACGGTGTGAATATTTTTTACACTGCCCCCACTGCCATTAGAACTTTTATGAAAATGGGTGAACACCATCCCAAATCCCGTAATTTATCCTCTTTACGTTTATTGGGAACCGTCGGTGAACCGATTAACCCAGAAGCCTGGATGTGGTATTACCGGGTGATTGGGGGCGATCGCTGTCCGATTGTCGATACGTGGTGGCAAACGGAAACCGGCGGTATTATGATCACGGCTTTACCGGGAGCTATTCCTGCGAAACCGGGTTCTGCCACTTTACCCTTCCCTGGTATTTTTGCCGATGTAGTTGATCAGGATGGGGAAAGTGTCACGGGTAATAATGGCGGTTATTTAGCGGTAAAACATCCCTGGCCGGGCATGATGCGGACTGTCTATGGCGATGATGATCGCTTCCGTCGCACCTATTGGGAATACTTGAAACCAAAAGACGGTTCCCATATCTATTTTGCTGGTGATGGCGCACACCGGGATGAGGATGGCTATTACTGGGTAATGGGCCGGGTGGATGACGTGATCAATGTGGCTGGACACCGTTTAGGCACAATGGAAATTGAATCAGCCCTAGTGTCCCATCCCGCCGTGGCAGAAGCCGCCGTGGTTGGTCGTCCTGATGAAGTGAAAGGAGAGGATATTGTCGCTTTTGTCACCCTGGAAGAGACTTTTAAAGCTAGTGATGACCTAGACAAAGAGTTGAAAAAGCACGTGGTCAAGGAAATTGGGGCGATCGCCCGACCGGGAGAAATCCGCTTTACCGATGATTTGCCAAAAACCCGTTCTGGCAAGATTATGCGTCGTCTCTTACGTTCCTTGGCAGCTGGTCAAGAAATAGTCGGTGATACTTCTACCCTACAGGATCGCAGTGTATTAGATAAATTGCGGGGTGGTGCTTAGAATAATAGGCGGTAAATTTTCCTACCTTTATCAATAAAAAAATCGTAGGGGTAAATTAATTACCCCTACTTTCATCAAAACCAAATTACGAGTTAGAAATTAACAAGCGACTTGTTGAAATTCTTTTTCTAATAAACGTATTAAATCCTCATTACCTTCTGCCTGGGCAATCAGCCAACGCCGATCTAAATTACGACAAATATTAGCCTGATGAATCTGGTTGACTCTCGGATCAGTTGTACTATTTTTAATTGCCAGTTCTACTTTACTCAGAACTTTTTCAGACTGTTTCATACAACTTGCCTGCTCAACTACTTGGCCCGGATTATAACTAACACCCCGGTACTTTAATGGGGCGCTGGGTGAAGACATAGGAATGTGACGAGGATATTGGTATGTCCACTCATTTCCTCTATATTTACCACTGACTTCTCCTGGCATGATTTCTAGGCTAGAGAGATTCTTTTCATAACTTTGGCCCCTATATGTTAATTTCATAAACTACTATGCTCCGTTGTTAAATTTGGTTTACTAAATACTTGTGAAAAATCTTGACTTTTTTATTTTCTGTATTCATTTTTACATTTTTTCAGAAAAAAGCAAGATATTTCCCCAAAATTTAACGATATGTTAACAAAACTTGATTATTTTCATAAATGTTACAAACATAAAAAAACCTGCAAGAGCAGGTAAAACTTTCAATATAACTTTTTTATACTAGTTAACTGTTGGGCAAAATATTAACCAACTTTGATGCCATCAGTATTCACACCTGTGGCCCCAGTGGTACCAGAAGCAAGACCAATTGCTTTATTTAATAAGTCTTGGCTAGGAACTTCACCTTTTAATACAACGGTACTACCAGTTTGAGCAACCCATAGGCGTTCTAAATCGGTTAAACTAGCATCTTGGTCAAAAGCTAAAGCAACTCTTTTGGCTAAACCGCTTTCATCATATTGACCATCTGGGCCAACTCTTTCAGCCGGAATAGATTGTTGTTGAGCAACTTGTTGTACAGCAGCTGGTGTAGTTACTTGTTCGGCTGCTTCTGGGGGCTTTTTCCCAAAAATTCTATCAAAGAAACCCATTTTTTTATCTCCTAAAAAAATTTTCTATTTTTTACATTAGCCTTTTATGGCAAATTGTTGTAATTAATCTCATATTTTATTATTTTTTAAGATTTTTGTGACAAACCACCTAAAAATTAAAAATTAATTTATGCTTTTTGCTTCTGCCAATTATTATTTGCCTGTGTCCATACATAGTTAGCGACTGCCTCAATTTCCGTTGGGGTCAATTTATCTTGGTAAGCAGACATATTATTTTTACCGTGGCGGACTAAATCAGCGATCGCCCCTGGGGAGTCTAATTGATTTTTCATGAGAGTTTTTAACTTGAGATTTTTCCAACCTTTGACAATATTGCCACCATTGGCATGGCAACCAGCACAAGTATTATTAAAGATCATTTCCCCACTGTTTAGCTCGGATGCTAATAGAGGATATTGATTGAGTCCGCTCATGATGATTACAGTGAAAAATAAAGTTAATAGAAAATTTTTAGCTAACTGATACACAGGTTTTTCTCTTGGCATATTATTTTGACATTATTAAGACTGTTCGCTCCTACAATATAAAGGTTTTCATTCTAGGATAGTAGGGGCAATTCATGAATTGCCCCTACGGTCGGTTGATCAATAGATGATTGTATGCCGATAGCCTAAAATTAGCTATATAACGTTTTTCTGCTTAGGTCAGTAAAATATTAACTTGCTAGTTCTGTTAATATTCTGTTATCCTATTTGCCAGCAGTTTACGTTATTAAATAATTATTTAACGGTTAGGTATCATAAAAAATGACTTTAATTAAAGAAAAAACTTTAGGGGAAAAAGTACGTGATGATTTTCCGATTTTGCATCAAAAAATTCATGATCATCCCCTGGTTTATTTAGATAATGCGGCAACTTCCCAAAAACCTTTAGCAGTAATTAATACGCTATCAAACTATTACCTAGAATATAACTCTAATGTGCATAGAGGTGTACATACTCTCAGTAGCATGGCAACCGATGCCTATGAAGGAACACGGGATAAAATAGCTAAATTTATTAATGCAGCTTCTCGTAATGAAATTGTTTATACTCGTAATGCTAGTGAGGCAATTAATTTAGTTGCTTATACCTGGGGATTAAGCAATCTGCAAGCCGGCGATGAAATTATTTTATCGGTGATTGAACACCATAGTAATTTAGTGCCTTGGCAAATTGTCGCCCAAAAAACCGGGGCAGTTTTAAAGTTTGTGGAATTAAATGATCGGCAGGAATTTGATTTTACTCAATATCAAACCTTGATTTCACCTTGTACTAAGTTAGTAGCTGTTGGTCATGTTTCTAATACTTTAGGTTGTATTAATCCTGTCGAGGAAATTATTGCGATCGCCCATCAGGCAGGAGCAAAAGTATTAATTGATGCCTGTCAAAGTGTACCCCATTTGGTATTAGATGTACAAAAAATGGATTGTGATTGGTTAGTAGCATCAGGACATAAAATGTGTGGTCCGACAGGTATTGGTTTTCTCTACGGTAAATTAGCCCTATTAGAAGCCATGCCACCATTTTTAGGCGGTGGCGAAATGATTGCCGATGTTTATTTAGATCATTCTACCTACGCCGGTTTACCCCATAAATTTGAGGCAGGTACACCAGCGATTGGCGAGGCGATCGCCCTAGGAGCAGCCATTGATTATTTGACTAATATTGGTTTAGATAATATTCATGACTATGAAGCCGAATTAACCGGCTATTTATGGCAACAATTAGGAAAAATTCCCCAAGTGACAACCTACGGTCCGAAGCCTGATGAGAATGGCGGTTGCAGAGCTAGTTTAGCTGCTTTTACTGTCGAGGGTATTCATGCCAATGATTTATCTACTTTATTAGATGAATCGGGTGTGGCGATTCGTTCCGGTCATCATTGTACTCAGCCTTTACACAAATATTTAGGTGTATCTTCTACTGCCAGGGCAAGTTTATATTTTTACAATACCCGTGCTGATATTGATCGGTTTATTGAGGCTTTACAGGAAACTATCGAGTTTTTTACTAAGGCTCTTGGTTAAAATTAGGCTATTTGATGGTGCGTTAACGAAGTGTAACGCACCCTACTTTGGTAAATTAATAAATATTTGGGTTTCGTGCCTCAACCCAACCTACAAATACTATTACCTATTACCTATTACCCAAATTAATCAAAGACCAAGCCCTTAATACCTCCGCCACAGTCCAAGCCTGAGCAATACATCCCCTTGGTAAAAAAGGTTCATCACCATCAAATATTTCGCCTAACGTACCCACACCATAAGCAGATAAATGTTCAGCCATCGGATTTAAAATACTATTTGCCCGCTCCTGATCTTGATATACCTGCCAATCAGCGATCGCCAGGGAACCCAACAACCAACCCCAAGCCACACCTTGATGATAAGCTCCATCCCGCTGGATCACATTACCCTGATAAACCCCTTTATATTCCGAGTGCTGGGGGCTGAGACTGCGTAAACCATAGGAAGTTAGGAGCAAATTACTACAGTGATCAACTATAGATTTAGCTTGTTCTGGCCTTAATAGAGGCTGATAAGCAGAGCGATCGCCCACCGGTAGAGAAACCGCTAAAATTTGATTAGGTCGGCTACTACCATCATTACCAGTGGGAGTATCTAAAACATCAAAACAATAACCCTGATCCGGTTGCCAAAAACGTTGAAAACCTTGATAGGTAAGGTCAGCAAACTTATGATAATCATTATTTTTCTGCCCTACCTGATCCGTCAATAAAATCATTGTTTGCAAGGCGTGATACCACAAAGCACTAATTTCTATCGGCTTACCAATCCGAGGAGTTACCACCCAATCCCCCACTTTCGCATCCATCCAAGTTAATTGACTACCGAGAGTTCCCGCATAAATTAAACCATCGTGGGGATCTAGCTGAATATTATAACGAGTCCCCTTTTTATACCAAAGGATGATTTCCGCTAATACAGGTAAAATCTCTTTTAAGAAAACCTGATCACCAGTGGCTAAATAATACGTTCTTACTGCCACAAAATACCAGAGAGGAGCATCCACCGTATTATAGTAAGGTTTATTACCAATATCAGGGAAACAATTCGGTAACATCCCTTGATCAATATATTGGGCAAAGGTCCGTAAAATTGAGCGAGCAATATCATAACGTCCGGTGGTAATCGTCAAACCCGGTAAACTAATCATTGTATCCCGCCCCCAATCAGTAAACCAAGGATAACCCGCCATAATAGTTTTGCCTGTCGCTTCCCCTGGTATTGGGCGATCAACAATAAAGTGATCGGCACTCAATACTAATTGCTGAATCCAATCAGGGGTAATATTTGGGGCGGGTAATTTTTCTAATAATTCCTGGGCATAATTACGTTGCAATATTAAAGCCTGCGTCCCGTCAATGATCGGTTTTTCTGCCGTACTAGCCACCACAGTGAGTGATCGCCCTGGTTCCAAAGTCAGATCAAAAGTAACAGCGTGTAAATAATTTTCAATATAATCTAAACCCCGTTCCGCCTCCCTCGGTAAATTAAAACCATAATACCAATGATCATGGGGATGAAACGTGAAAACTCTAGCAGTAGTAGGAGTATCTGTTAATAAATATAAAGGATTAGCTTGGGGAAAAGCGGTAATCATTACCCCATCAGGTAACTTACTAATTTCCCCATAACTACTACTAGTTGTACTTAAATGATGATGATCCCGACAATTTACCAAAGTTTTTATTTCTAAAGTAACTGGCTGATTAGCCCGAATCAAATGATATTGTACATAGGTGGTATTTTCCCCCCGTGCCATCCAAATACGTTTTTCAATCAGGGCAGAACCACAGGCAAACCGCCACACTGGCATATTATCTTCTAAACGGAAACTTTCTAAAGACTTATAACCATGGGGATCCAATGTACCATCAGCCCAATAATTACTATATAAAGGATAAGATTTACCTTGATAATTAGCTGTTTCATCTAATTTTGCTAATAATAAAGTTCTGCCAGTCGGTGGCTGGGTGGCTGCAATTAATAAACCATGATAACGCCGGGTACAAATATTATTAATCGTACCGGACGCATAACCACCTATACCATTGGTGACTAACCACTCCCGACTAGAAGCGATCGCCGGATTACCACAGATGTCTCGGCCTAAGGTAATAAAATTATTCATAATTAATATTTATATCAAGTTTATACAAGCGTTTGACTTGTCATAATTGAATCATCAATTATCCTACATGAAAAATTGGCCTTCTGCAATACTTGTAACTCAGCAGAAAACCAATTTTGCAATATTTTTCCGTAGTTAAAATCGGGGATTCACTAATTGATGAAAAGATATTCCCTTGATTATCGGGCGATCGCTCCCTTTACTGCCAAGCAATCAGGCCCAATAGACAGAGAAAAAATATAAAAAACCCGACCCATGAACCAGGCAAATTAGACAAATTAACCAAGTTCAGTCAAAAACATAGAAATTTCTGAGGATCACATACTCAATTAATCTATTAATTAAAGTATTAATTAATCAATTAATCATCACAAACTTTCCGACGACGACAATCTTTAGAATAATAACCACTAGTTAAAAATATTTCTAGGGGTTTAACTTCTGATGGTTGGGAGAAATTAGCAGACTCTAAAACAACTTTTTTACCTTTTGTTAATTGAGCAACTACTCCCACACGATTAGCCTCAAAATAATTATTTCTATCATGATTTATCGTCTTAGAAGCCAAAGAATTGATCAAACTAGATTGACCATTTTCTCTCTCTAATTGCCGAGATGAACTGATAGATAAAACTGGATTGATATTAGCCAGGAATACCATGGGAACTGTAATAATCATTCCGAAAATTCTTAATTTAGATTTATAGTTAGTCATATTTTTTACCTCTCTGTAAGCAATATTAGTAGAATTACCAGACTCAAGTTGTGTATTAGGAAATTCCGATGAATAGATACTTGGACAATCGAAGTCTGCTTTGGGACAAGTGTCGGAATCATTATTAAATTGAACAGGTCTTATTTGATTAGTCATGGTTTTTACTCCTTATCGCTGTTTTAATATCTATGAGAAATTATCCTGTCTCTCAATAAATCTATCTTCCCCAAACAGCATCAGGAAAACTTTGGAAATTGTGCCACTACCTCTTCTGTAATGGTTAAGCTAGATAACAACATTCTTTTCTTAATTACGGCCATTTCTTGCATAGACTTGCTTTGAACCTTAATTATTCTCCACCCGATCAAATATTATTTGCGGCCTAGGGGTGTACGGTTGCTCACACTATCCTATTGATCCAAAATTCTTGAGGGCAGCACTTACCAAATTGGCACAGACACATTAACTATTTGCAAAATTATCAAATAGCTATATTAGGAGCAATTGATTGATCAATCACCCCTATAGCTATGGTTGCAAGTGAGACTGGATAGGATGATTCTCCATTTTTCATCAACGAAATAATATTATTGACCACCTAATCATTATCTTGGACAGTTGCATAAGCCCAGAGATAATTGTCCTTAATATTAGCGTTTACCGCATTCGTCAAACCTAAGAGGAAATATTCTGTCGGTTCGGCGATCGCATCACCAATCACTGAAACAGCAATATTCTTAGTTAGTTGACCCGGTAAAAAAGTAATTGTCCCGGATTTAGTTTGATAATCACTACCAGCCAAGGCCGTACTGTCAGTAGTTTGATAATCAATAGTAATATTTTGCGTACTTGCCTTACTTAAACTGACCGCAAAAATAGCGTTAGTTGTACCAGAATTACCTTCCGTTAAGACAACCTCTTTGGCTGATACCAGAGGAAAATTATTGACATCATCATTAATAATTTTACCTTGACCCCATGGGTTGCTAATAGTAGCATTCGTAGCCGTATCTAAATACAGATATAAATATTCATCGTTTTCTACTATTCTATCACCGTTAATTTTTACCCCAACAGTTTTGCTGACTTGACCTGGTAAAAAGGTGAGAGTACCCGTTTTACTGACGTAATCCTCGCCACTAGTAGCTATATTATCAGTGGTTTTATAATTTACAGTGATTGTTTTCGTACTAGGTTTATCTAAGGTAACTTTAAATGGTAAGGTTTTCGTTAAACTATTACCTTCGGTAATTTCTGCCCCCGTAATATTTAAGGCGGGTAAGAGATCATTATTAATAATAGTTCCCCTCGCTCGATTATCATTAATTACGGCATTAATCGGACTTTTTAAGTTTAACCAAAAATTCTCATTGGTTTCCACTTCTTTTTCACCAATAATTGGAATAGAAATCACTTTGCGGATTTCACCTGGTAAAAATGTCACAGTCCCTGTTTTCGCCGTATAATCCTCTCCAGCTAAAGCTGTATTATTAGCGGTGGCATATTTCACAGTAATTTTAGCCGCACTTTTCTGATTTAAACTGACAACAAATCTACCATAAGTTGTCCCCATGTCACCTTCCACAATATTCATCTCATCAATTGATATTTGAGGTTTGCCTGTACCGGCTGTACCTATTTTCACGGTTGGGCGATTAGCTGACGTGACACCATAATAGTTAGCCAATTTCACCGTACCTTTTGTCCCCAAGGTAATCATTAAATCCTGACCACTTTGGGTTTGAGTTACCGCACTAGCTGTATAACTAGATAAATCTAAAGTATCATCACCATCAGCCCCAATAATCTGATCATTACCCGTCAGACGATTAGGAGTGTAACCTTTGATCACATTAGCCACACTATTAGGATAAATTAAATCATTAGCTGGTGAATTAATCAGGTTTTCTAATACTGTCCGATAGGCAATCACCGTACCATAGGCACTAGTTTTACTGGTTGCCCCGGTAAAATCACCCATGGCAATATATTCATAGGTATTGTAGGCGGATCGGGTGGTAATAATTCCGCCTTCTGCCATATTAATCATGTAATTTTCGGTAGTTCCCTCAGCATTTTTAGTCGGCAGACCAGATAAATCAACCGTATCCTTACCTCCCGCATCCCAGAGAGTAGCTTTTGTTTCCTCTGTATGTTTACCTAAGGAACGAACTCCATCGGTAAAACTATTAACGCTATCAAAAGAATAGGTATTATTCCCAGCATTGAACTTGGTATTAGGACCGTACATATATTGCAGGGCTTGCACATCATATAACATAGGTGTTAGAGCTGATCGACTAGCACCACCTAAACCACTGTAAGTCATCATTGTATAGGTAGTATTATCCTCTCCTGCAGGTAAGAAAATACCTGTAGCAGCTGGATTCCCTGTATAATTACCAGGGTGTTTTAAACCGATCGCATGACCTGTTTCATGAATTAAGGTCATATAACCATAACTACCGGGTTTTCCACCTAACCGATTAATAGCATCATCCTCCCATTTATTACTCAACTGAACATCCCCACTACTTTCATGGGGTCTATTCCAAGGAGCAGGTAAATACGATGGATAATAGGCTTGGGCAAGGGAAGGAGCGTTATCACCTGTGACAAATAAATAGCGCATGGCTCCCCAACTATTCATGGTATCAGGCACTTCTTGGAATTTGACATTAATATAATTTTCGTAGGTTTTCAGTATGTTTCGCACATTTGCCTTAATAGCTGCGGTAACTTCTGCCACTGGTTCTTTTTCGCCAGTTTCATAATCTTTCAACCAATAACTATCAGTGGAGGCAGTTGTTAGAAAACTATAGGTGATTATATTAGTAGCACTTGTATCCCATTTATCTTTAGTCAAGAGAGAATCAATTTGATTATTACCCGTTAAAGGTACTGTGCTACTACGGGTTTGGATGCCAGAGGTGCTTTCTGTGTGCATACCTGGCGGATGAAAACCATTACAACTAGCACATTCTACGAAGGCAACGGGGGCATCAATTTGACTAATAGTATAATTGCCTTGGGATGTCGTCCTAATTTCATAAACCTCATCAGGTTTATTCTCAGATTTAATTCTAATATCCCCTAATACTTTGCGACTATCTTTACTACTGATCAATACTACTTGACTAGTCTGTATGTCTTTATCTCCAGTTATTTCACCGACTAATACTAGATTTTTTTGATCGGGAGAATTTTTGATTTGATCAATTGTCACAACTAATCTTCTATCGTTGAACAGGTTTAACTGAATAGTATCTGCCGGTTCTAAATCAGTTAATAAATTACGATCAAGTTTAATTCTTTGTTGTCGTACAATATTTTCTGCCGGTTTGCCGATGATTTTGGCATCATCAGTGATTGGACTTAAAAAAGTGGGAATACTGGGCGGTGGTGGTGGTAGGGGCGGAGTATTAACTTGAGAAGCACTACGAGTTTGGGTAAAAGCTATGTCTAACAAATCGTCTGTCCCAGCCTTTTCCTCTATGCCAGTTAATTGATCTGTTGTTTCATTAATTAGCTGATTATTCCTTGCATCGCTGGGTAAAATGAAAAAATCTTCTGGTGATTCTGCAAAGGGGGAATTGAGTTCACCACTCTTGACAAAATCATCAATTACGATAGGAATAATAGTTGTGGATGTTGAATTTTGATTGGATAAAACTGCTGACAAAACTGATTGATTATCTGCTAATACTGATAAATTAGGATTATTAGTATTGTTAGCGTTAATTTCCTCTGATAAGTTAAACATGATTTTGACTCCCTGATCTTCGGTTGTGAAAATAGCACTGATATTGTTTTTAAATAAATTAGTGATATTAGTTATAAATACTGACTAAATTTTCATGAATCCAAGCATGATCAATTAGTATCAGACTTTTTTAATATCAATTACACCCTATTGTTTTCCATAATATTGGTACTCTGATAATATTATTGTAACACTTTTAGGAAAGGAAAATAGGGAATAGGTAATGGGGAATAGGCAGTGAGATATTTACACTGATAGATTTTTAAGGTTTGCTTCATTAATATATTTGGTTTTTTACATCAAACTGCGGAATATGGAATACTTAAGTGAAAATACTGATGAATTTTCACAAAAAAGTAGTTGTAATTCTTCAACTACAACTACTAAGGGCAATTAAGTTTTTTTGATTTAGCGTGCAAAAATCATCTCGATTCTTTCTAATAATCGCTGATTTTGTTCAGGACTACCAACCGTTAGACGTAATCCTCCACCTGTATGGCGAATCAGACTACCTTGAGTTTTTAATACCTGCATAATTTTCTTCAAACCAGCATCTTGACTAGTTTCCCCTAATATTTGTAAACCGTGATTAGTTAATCTGGCATAGATAAAATTACCATCACTCGGCCAAATTTGCAGGGCAGGATTCGCTTGTAAAATTGGTAGAATTTTCCGTCTTTCCCCAATAATTTCAGGAATTATTTGTAATAAATTTTGACGTTCTGATAATACTAATTCCCCGGCACACAAGGAAAAACTCGGAAGATTATAAGGTAGTCTAACTTTTTCTAAGTTAACAATAATTTCCGGCAGGGCGATCGCATATCCTAAACGCAGGGATGCTAAACGAAAGGCTTTGGAAAAGGTACGGAGAATTACCCAATTAGGATGGTGAGATAATTCCGTTACTAAAGTATTTTGACAAAACTCAAAATATGCCTCATCAATCACCACCATAATATTCTCTGGAATCGTCTTTAACCAAGCAATCTCTTGGGGATTTAAAGCGTTAGCTGTGGGGGAATTAGGATGTACGACAAAAACTACTTTAATTGGTGGATTATTTTGTTGTAATGCTTGATTAGCTGCCTCAATATCTATGGAAAAATCTTGCTCATGCCGGTTAATTTTTACCGTATTAATTCCTAAAGTTTTGGCAATAATCTCATACATAGAAAAGGTAGGATCAGCCACTAATATTGATCCATGATTACCTAAACAAGTAGCGATTAATAGAGAGCGAATTAACTCATCAGAACCATTCCCCAACGAAATATTCAGACTGTTTATCTCAGCAATATTAGCAGATTCATTTACATATTGGGCGATCGCACTTTTTAATTGAGCATGACTACCATCAGGATAACGATTGGTTTCAATAACGTTCTGGTAAATACTAGCTAATTTCTCTTTTAAATTAACTGGTAAATCATAGGGGCATTCATTAGAATCCAAGCGATCTAAAGTAATTGCCACTGGTTCCCCTGTATTACCACCAGGGTGAGGTGTATAGGCTTGTACTTGGTTTAAGTCAGAACGAATGAAGGATAACATAATTGCAGTTAAATTAAGTATTAAGTGAGAACAATCAGTGATGAAATATTATTTTTAACTATTCTCAAAATATCATAACAAATCACTTTGGTAGAATATTATATTAAGATAAATTAACTAAATATGAAGAAATATGAACATCAAACAGGTAATCATCGCCCATAAAGCTAGGGATGCGATGGCTCAGAAGTGGGCTGAACAGTGTGTGAGGGAATTAGAGGCTTATGGTTGTCGCATATTAATGGGGCCCAGTGGTCCCAAGGATAATCCTTATCCGGTATTTCTGGCTTCTAGTGGGCAACCGATAGATTTAGCAATAGTTTTAGGCGGTGATGGTACCGTATTGGCGGCGGCTCGGCAATTAGCTCCCTATGGCATACCGATTTTAGCTGTGAATATTGGTGGTCATTTGGGTTTTTTGACGGAATCTTTTGATGAATTTCAAAATACTCAACAGTTATGGGAACGTATTTTTAATGATCGTTATGCTATTCAGTTGCGCATGATGTTACAGGCGGTGATCTGTGAGGGCGATCGCTCTAATTTAGAGCCGGTGAGTGATGTTTATTTGGCGTTAAATGAAATGTGTATTAAACCAGCTTCGGCTGACCGGATGCCGACTTCTATTCTGGAGTTGGAGGTGGATGGGGAGGTGGTTGATCAATATCAGGGGGATGGTTTATTGGTGGCGACTCCCACAGGTTCTACTTGTTATACGGCTTCGGCGAACGGTCCGATTATTCATCCGGGCATGGCGGCGATCGCTGTGACACCGATTTGCCCGCTCAGTTTGTCGAGTCGCCCAATAGTATTACCACCCGGTTCGGTGGTGAGTGTTTGGCCGTTGAATGATTATGATTTGAGTACGAAACTTTGGACGGATGGCATTTTAGGAACTTCTATTTGGCCGGGGCAACGGGTGGATGTGACAATGGCGAAATGTCAGGCAAAATTTATTGTTTTACGGGAGAATTATTCTTTTTATCAGACTTTACAGGAAAAATTGCAGTGGGCGGGGGCAAGGGTTCGCTATATTAATAATCATCGCAATTAGTTTTTCTCTCAAAGAAGTATAATTAAAAAATTTATATTTATTTGATAATTTTCAGACAATTAACTATGGTTAATTAATAATATTTCGCAACTATTAATAATATTTTTATGACTATAAAATCTAATAAATCATCTAAAAAATTTGCAGAAATTAGCAAAATTACTTTCATTAATTTATTAATTATTTTTGGTATTTTAACGACGATTGAAGGGTTATCGAGTTTTCTGTTATTTTGGCAAAAAGTTAATCAATTTCAGCCGTTATCGGAGGACAAACATACCCAATATGATGATTTGTTAGGTTGGGCGAATATTCCTAATATTAATAATCCTAATCTATACGCTCCAGGTATTGGTTTTCAGACTAATAGTCAGGGTTTTAGGAATAATCAGGATTTTTCTACTAATATTCCGCCGGGTAAATTGCGGATCATTTGTTCAGGTGATTCTTTTACCATGGGTTGGGGGGTAAGTAATGATCAAACTTGGTGTGAGCAGTTAGTTCGTCACTTCCCCAATACGGAAGGGATTAATATGGGGCAGGGGGGTTATGGTATTGATCAGGCTTATCTTTGGTATCAGCGGGATGGGGTAAAGTTTGATCATAATATGCAGATTTTTGCTTTTATTAATAATGATTTTGCTCGTATGACTAGTAATACTTTTACTGGTTATCCGAAACCCTTGCTATTTGTAGAAAATGGGCAGATTGTTAATCATAATTATCCTGTATCGAAAAGTCTGGTTTTGTCGCCGAAGTTGCGGGAAGGTTTGAAACATTTACAGGAACTACAATTTGTTCAGTTATGGCAGAGTTGGTTTCCGAAAAAGGTTGATAATACTCCTAATCAGTATATAGAGAAAAGTCCGCAAACTGTTTTGAAAATTTTTGAGGATTTACAAAGAATTAATCAGGGTAAAAATAGTCAGTTGGTTTTAGTGTATTTGCCTAGTTATGAGGACTATTCTAGTGATATTTCTGATTTTTGGGTGAATATTATTGAGCCGGAGGCGAAAAAACAGGGGATTATTTTTATTAATTTGATCTCTGAGTTTAAGCAGAAAGTTCCGCCGGGTGAGTTAGATAGTTTATTTTTGCAACGGGGGCATTATTCTGTGAAGGGTAATACTGTTGTGGCTGATATGCTTTATGAAAAGTTACAAAAGGTTTTGAAATAAAAACTAATTGTATAGCAATTTTCATTCTAGGATAGTAGGGGCAATTCATGAATTGCCCCTACGGTCGGTTAATCACCAGATTTTTGGATACTGATAGACTCAAATTATAGTAGCCACTCAGGTAGTTAAGACAAAATTTCTGATAGACCCTTGGAATGGTGCGTTACACTTCGTTAACACTACTTTTTTAAATTGTCTTGACTTGTCCTTAATAGACCCTTGGAATGGTGCGTTACACTTCGTTAACACACCCTACTACTTTTTTAAATTGTCTTGACTTGTCCTTAATAGTAATAATATGATAAATTGAATACAGGCTAACAAAAAAATTCAAAAATTCACCTCTGCAATACGGAATAATACTTTGTCATGATACCTCAACAACTTATACTGAAGAACTTTTTAAGTTATCACTCGGCAGATATTGATTTTCATGGTTTGCATACTGCCTGTATTTGCGGACCGAATGGGGCGGGTAAGTCTTCCCTATTAGAGGCGATCGCCTGGTCGGTGTGGGGTTGTAGTCGGGTGGCTTCGGAAGACGATATTATTCATATTGGGGCGAAGGAAACACGGGTTGATTTTACTTTTATTAGTGATGGTAATACTTACCGGGTGATCAGGAGTCGCAAGCGGGGGCAATCGGTCGGGTTAGAGTTTCAGGTGGCTGTGGATGGTAAATTTGCCACGTTATCAGAAAAAGGGGTGAGGGCGACGCAACAGAAGATTTTAGATGCGATTAAGTTAGATTATGAGACTTTTGTTAATTCTGCCTATTTGCGACAGGGGCGGGCTGATGAGTTTATGTTGAAACGTCCGACGGAACGGAAGGAGATTTTAGCGAATTTATTAAAGTTAGATCAGTATGATCAGTTAGGTGATAAGGCGAAGGATTTGGCGAAACAGTTTAAGGGGAAGACAGAACAGTTAGAGGAACAGTTGGAACGCAGTCGTTTAAAATTACAGGAAACGGGGGCGATCGCCCAGGAAAAGACGAATTTAGATAAACATTTACAAGAGCTACAGGTATTACAGGCTAAGGATCAGGCAAAATTACAAACCTTACAGGCAGAGGCTCATAAACGGCAAAATTTGGAAAATTTATTTCATGGTCAGCAGCAACAATATGATCAGAATACGAAGGATGTCAGTCGTTTACAACAGGATTTAGCGAATAATCAGCAACAACTTAATGAGTTATTAACTATTATTCAACAGGCAGATCAAATTAATCAGGGTTACGCTAATTTCCAACATTTACAAACCTTGGAGGAAGGGTTATCGGCTAAATTTACGAGTCAACAGTTAGCGGAACAAAAACGGCAAAAATTACAGGAGGAATTGCGTTTACTCCTGATGGAAAAAGATAATCAGATTCAGCAAAAACAAGGTTTATTAGTTGGTGTTGAGCAACAGATCAAAGATTTATCGGCAGGTTTACAAAAGAAATCGGAGATTGAATCAGCGATGAATAAGTTATTACAAATTCGGCAAAATTTGAATGAGTGGGAACGTTTACAATTAGAGGTTTCGCCCCTATTACAACAACGGCAAAAGTTACAACTGGATATAGAGCGATCGCAATCTCGGTATGTGGCACGTTTGGAAGAATTACAAAAAAGTATTGAGGAGTTGCAAAAAAATCTGGCACAACAGTCGAAATTAGTGGAGCGACAAAACACTATTCAGACTGAGATAGGGCAGTTAGATCGGAAAAAAGTTTATCATGAGCGGGTAAAAGATAAGGGGCGAGAACGCCATGAATTTATTAATAAGTTAAAAAATCAGGAAAAAGAGTTAGAGGAAAAATTAGGGGAGTTTGATCAAAAAATTAAATTATTAAACCAGTTACCTAATGATGGTACGGAAGAATATCCCCCTTGTCCTCTGTGCGATCGCCCGTTGGATGAACATCATTGGCATTTAGTGCTAAATAAACAAAAAACCCAACAGCAGGAAATTTCTAATTTATCTTGGGTGGTGCGGGAACAGATCGCTATGTCTGAGCGGGAAATTCAGGTGTTACAAAATGAATATCGCAGTTTAGAACAGGAAATGGCTAGTTCTGATGAACTGCGAGCTGAATCTATGGGGATTCGGGCAAAATTAGAGTTATTTGATCAGCAGTTATTAAAATTACAACAGTTCACAGAGGAAGAAAAAACTATTAGTCAGTCTTTACAAACGGGAGATTATGCCAGAGATTTATATGAACAGTTACAAGTGATTGAGACAAAAATTGCTAGTTTAAATTATGATGAACAAAGTCACGCTTTGACTAGGACAGAGGAAAAAAATTATCGTTGGGCAGAAATTAAGTTAGCAAAAATCAAAGATGATCAAAATAAGTTAAATAGTTTACAAACCCAATGCCCGCAATTAACGACAGAAATATTAGCTCTGCAAGAGGCACGCCAAGATTTTGCGAATAATGCTCCCCTACAAAGAGATATTCTGGCTTTACAAACAGAAATTACCACGATAGGTTATGATTTACAAGAACATAATCAGGTAAAACAGGAATTAAAACAAGCTCAATCTTTTGCCATGCGGTGGGAACGTTTACAACAGTCGCAGGTACAATATCCCGTATTACAAGAGCGGGTGAAGGATTTACAAGAGTCATTACAGGCAAGAATACAGGATTTAGACACCCAGCGATCGCACTTACAAACTCTCAAACAACAAATTGAATCAACTCCCGCTGTGACGGAGGATATTCATAATTTGGAAAAATTGATTAACCAACGTAACCAACAAATTAATCAAGGTTTTGCTGATTTAGGTAAATTACAACAACGGCAACAGGAATTAGAATTATTAGGCTCGGAATTATCAAAACAGGAAAAAGAATTACAATTTACCCAAAGACAATTTCGGGTTTATACAGAATTAGGGCAAGCCTTTGGGAAAAATGGTATTCAGGCTCTGATGATTGAAAATGTTTTACCACAATTTGAGGCAGAAACTAATCAAATTCTTACCCGTTTAAGTGCTAATCAACTTCATGTACAGTTTGTCACCCAAAAAGCCACGAAGGCGACTAGTAATAAGAAAACACCGAAGTTAATTGATACTTTAGATATTTTAATTGCGGATCCTAGTGGTACTCGTCCATACGAAACTTATTCGGGCGGGGAAGCCTTTAGAATTAATTTTGCCATCCGTTTAGCCCTGGCTCGTTTATTAGCCCAGCGTTCTGGTACGGCTCTGCAAATGTTGATTATTGATGAGGGTTTTGGTACGCAGGATGCGGAGGGGTGCGATCGCCTAATTGCGGCGATTAATGCGATCGCTAATGATTTTGCCTGTATTCTGACGGTGACTCATATTCCCCATTTAAAAGAGGCGTTTCAGGCTCGCATTGAGGTGATTAAAACCCCGCAAGGTTCCCAGGTTCAATTGTCGGTATAATTTGTTATCATTATTTGGGGTTTGGTGAAATACACTATTTTTTGACATGAACATAAATAATTGATGCCATTCCACCCTGATGAGACAGGGCGGGTTAGCATGATGTTTTTTATTGAGTCTCAAAGATTGTTGAGAAACCCGCCCCTACAAGGTTGACGTTTTCTTGATTATGATCATTTCTTGATAAATTACCAATGATTGCTTTTACTAAAAATACTGATGATTGTACGGGCGGGTTTTTAAGGAGACCATAATATTTCATCAAAGATATTCAGCTAACCCGCCCTTCGGGGATATTAATTAAATACCAATAGTTCATGATAATACTTAATATACTGATTAGACAAAGCAATGGACTATAGCATAAAATTTTTACGAATATTGAATGTTAATTGAGATTATTCAATGCTTGATTGAGATTATTTAACGATGTATTGACTTTTTCTAAATGGGCAATTTTACCTTTGACATCCAACGGTATTTCTGTACTACTAGTCCATAAATCTACAAATAAATTGAGAATTTTAGGTTTATATTCACTAAGAGTTTTAGCTGTTTTTTCTTGAAAACTTGCGAGATAATCATCAGCTGCATTACGATAGGCTACTTCACGGTTATGACAATATACATCATATATTTCTTGTTGAATTTCTCCATCATTAAAAAGATTATCTAAAAATTTTCCAAAACCCGTTAATTCGTCTGGATAACTTGGTAGGTTAACATCAGGATCTGGTGGAAATGATATATTAAGACTAATATTATTGGTCTGTTGAAAAGTCTCACACATTAAATCTACCCACTTTTGTATAAGTCTAGTGCGTTCCTGAATATCTCTTTTGAAAGGACCTGTTTCCCAGTTTCTGAAACTACCACTTTTCAATGCAGATGCTGCTGATGAAATATAACGATTCATTGATGTGCCACTAAGCCATGTATAAAACGAAGCAATACTCTCAGAAAATCCATCGTAACATCTTTGCCTTATTTCTTCTTTTCTTTTTTTTTCTTTATTTAGCACATCTTCTATATGTCTCAATTCAGAAACTAAAGTTTGTTGTTTTTGTTGTAATTCAGATTTAACTTGTAAAATAACTAATTTCACTCTAGGCAAACGAGTTTCCAAAAGTCTTTGCTGTTGTAAACAAATAATTCTTTGTAAGGACTGCTCAAAATCTCTAATACCACTAGCTTGTAAACCATATTGATCTTTCTTGATTTTCGCTCTTAGTGCAGGTAAAGCATCTACTCTATACAGATTGCTAATATTTTCAGGAATATCTGAATGAAAATTATTTGCTATAGAACAAGCTCTATTCCATAATAATTGTTGATCTTGGGTTTCTAATATATTGATAAAATTGACTACAAATAAAACTGTTTTTATGCCTTTTTCTATCAACCACTGGCGTAAAGTTTCTTTTTCGTTTAATGTAAATAGTTGTTGAGCATTTAATACTTGAATGATTAAGTCTGCTTTTAATAGCTGTTCTCTCACTACAGCATTTTGCTCTTTCATGTCATTAGTTCCAGGCAGATCAATTAATTCAACATTATTTTTTAACAAGGGATGAGGACAACTGACCTCCACTGCAACAACATCTTTTCGCATAGTTCTATTTTCAGAAAGTACGGCAAATGTTTCTAATATCTCAGTTCCTTTTTCTACAATTTCTTTTCCATTAGACATTCTAATGCGAGTAACTAATTCGGATCCATATTTTACCTTTATTGTAGTTCCTGTAGTAGGTACTAGATCAATAGGTAATACTTTCTGCCCTAATAGTGCATTTAGTAAAGTAGATTTGCCATAATTGAAAGGAGCAAAAACAGCAATTACATAATTTTTATCCCTCAATTTATCAAAGATTGCTAATGTATCAGATACAATTTGTTTTCTATTAGCATTATCATCAAGAAGATAGCAAGCGTCTTGAATTTGTTTAATATAGTTGAATACTGGTACCATTAATTTACCGATAAATTGATCTGGAGAAAATTTTATGTCAATGGCAAAAAAATTAATGATGCTTTAAATATTTTGATAAAATCTGACAATTCTTTGACTGATATTAGTAACTGTATTTTCTAAATCAGAAAGGCGTTTTTTCTCAGTCTCTATATTAATTTGATTTTTCCTTTTTTGTTCAAATAAGTTATTTAACTGTTGTTGTTGAGATGTAATATCATTATCCATCTGTTGAACAATTTTTAAATAACTACTAAAAGTATCCTTGACTGTATTATAAATAGACTTAGATTTTTCGGTAGCTATACCAGGTATTTGTTCTCTTAACTTAGCATTTACTTGAATAATATAATTATCTTTACGAGCTTCTTTAGCCCCCCAAATTCCACCTAATATAGCTAATATTCCCATGGGTGCAAGAATACCAGTCAGTAATAATGTAGAACTTAAGGCAGGAATAAAAGAAGATAATATCATACCTGCTGTTGCACCAAGATAGCCACCACCTATACCACTCATTAAACCCATTCCAATACCTGATCCTATACCTTTTATATCGGTAATACTTCCAGAACTGATGCTTGTGGGTCTAGTGTTAATACTAATATTGAGAGTATTAGGATTATCTACCATAAGATCGGTCTGATGATCAGCAAGCAGTTTTGTAGTAATTTGATCCGTAGTTTCTATATAAGATGGCAAGAAAAGATTTGTAGCATTAGATAATCTTAAATGAGTATCCTTTAGTAAAGGATCACATTCTAATTTATTCCAGTTAGATATTTTATCTTGTAGATAGTTAGTAAAGGCTTTTTCTGTAGCTTCTAAAAACTTTTTACGTTCTGTTTCAGTATTATCTTCTAGGGTCGGTTGATATTGGATAAAATCTAAGTTGAATGTCTCTTTTAAATTCTTAACATATTTTTCAAAAGACTCAGAAATTTGTCTAGCAGACCTTTCTTGTTCTCGTTTAATTTGCTCATCAAAGCTATTTTTGATGCTAGTTAACTTATTAAATAAAGGTTGAACAGATCGAATCTTCTGATCTAATTTTTCTATAGAATCACTCAATAGAGGAATTCTTATTTTTATGGCTTTGTGTAATTGTTCTTGTGTCTTCTGTGACGTAATAACTGCCGGATATAATTCTGATTTAAGCCGATCATTGTTCAAAAAGTTTACCAAAGTTTCTGTTAATTCTGGAAAACCTGTACCATCAAGCGATTGATTACGAATTTTACAGCGTAAAGCATCTCTTGAAGATATTTCAAAAACACACTTTCCATCATCTGTTCTGTTATCACTTTTTAAATATTCTGATATAATTAAATCAAATCTTCTACGAACATCTTGCTTGGCCTTAGAGACTTCTTTGGGATCATCTGGATCAATCATTTTTTGTTGTATTTCATCCCAACAGTTGATTAAGAAAAATACGGCTAAACCACGACCTTGAATACGGTTTCTCAGATAATCTCTCTCAGTTTGATTAAACTGCTGAGTGGCACTTAGAACAAATAAAATAGCATGGCAACTCGCAATATAATCAAGGGTAATTTCATCTCTATTCTTAGTATCATTTAATCCAGGTGTATCAACTATTTCAACGCCTTTAGATAAAATTTCTAAAGGATATTCTACTCTTGCATAATCAACTTCTGGGAATGCTTCTTTCTCTTCTTTTTCATATTTGTCTGCTTCATCTTGTTTAATAGTATAACGTTCTTTAAAAGTATTGAAATCTAAAACTTCAGGAGATCGTCTAAACTGTTTTTTGAAATAAACTGTTACTTTCTTCTGTTGACCATAGCTCAAAAATGTCAGAATAGCAGTACAAGGATTTACATCTGTTGGTAATAAATCTTTTTCACCTAGTAACGCATTAAGAAATGTACTTTTACCACGTTTCATTTCACCCAGAACAAGTAGCTTAAATATGCCATTATTTAATTTGTCAATTTCTACAGATAAATCATGAATTGTAGAATCTAAACCTAGTTTTCCAGAAGCATTACTCCCAAATGATTCTGCTCTGGTTAAATTATCCCGTATCTCTGTCAACATATTGGATAATGCTTTGCGAGCTTCGGGAGCCTTTTCTAAATCATTAACAAAATTTTGAGTATTATATGACATAGCTTTTTTTATAATGGTTGGCCGTCATCATAATAAAATATTTGCTAATCTGCTACTATCCAAAGTTATCAATTTCTGTTATTCTAAGATTAGTTATTTACATTTGTCATTTACACAGGAGAGAAATGGCCATCAAAAATGATAATGAGGAATTTATAGAAGCCTCTCAAATATGGGATTTAGAAGGTATTTATAAATTATTTTCAGAGGCTAAACGTGAATTTTCCCCTCGCTCTCGTAAAGGCTTAACTGATACGGAAAAATTATACTTGCGTGGTCTCTTATGTGGTTTTAGTCCTGGAGATATTGCTCGGAAATTCTCTAAAAGTGCTAAATCTTCTCAGGTTTATGTTTGTAAGACTTTATATCAATACTTTAAGAATCTTCCAGAAGCTCCCCAAGAGGATATTGGTAATTGGCGTAATATTAATCAATGGTTGGAAAAGAGTGGTTACAAATTAGAATCATCAGGTGAAAGTCTAATTGGTAAATCTTTGCCAAAAGAAACTAAATTGAATGTAACTTGCTTAAATCTTATTAAAGATAGTCAAAATAATACAATTTCTATAGACATTAATCTTAAGTTAGTATTCCCTTCAGATACAGAAATTCCATCAGAAGATCATAACGCTACAAATTATAATTGATCTACAACTCAGTCTATATCAGGTAAACTATCTTTCATATTACCATTTACAAATAATACAAATATCAAATTTACTATGGATCAGATTCTTTTACAACGAGTAACCCTTGACTCCAATATCTGTCATGGCAAACCCTGTATTAGGGGACTACGTTATCCTGTTGAGTTTATTTTGGAATTACTTAGTGCTGGTATGACTACAGAAGATATTTTAGCTGACTATGATGATTTAGAAAGGGAGGATATTTTAGCTGCTTTATTATTTGCAATTTTTAGACTGATCAAATACAAAAATATGATGATTAACCATATACAGTAAGGGCAATTCATGAATTGCCCTTACTAGTAGAAATATTAACAAATAATAAAAATGTCAAATTTAGTATTGATCGGTGGTGGTCATAGCCATGCGATCGCCCTAAAAGCACTTGGTAAATTACCAAAAAATCAACGGCCAAATATTACCTTAATTACTAATGTAGAACTGACACCCTATTCGGGAATGTTGCCGGGTTATATCGCCGGGTTATATAGTTTTGCGGATTGTCATATTAATCTGACTAATTTAACTAATTGGGCTGGGGTAAATATGATTTTAGATGAGGCGATCGCCCTGGATTTAGCGAAAAATCAAGTGATTTGTCGACAGCATCAGCCAGTTAATTTTGATCTGCTATCTATTGATATTGGTAGTACGCCTAATAGTCATGATATTCCTGGCGTGGACGAATATACCATACCAGTAAAACCGATTAGCCAATTTTGTCAAAATTGGCAAAATATTTTAGAAGAAATTAAAATATCAAATCATCGTCAAATACGCATAGCTGTGATTGGTGGGGGAGCCGGTGGGGTGGAGTTAGCACTGGCAATATCTGGTCGTTTACAACAGATTAATAAATTACAGCAACTTCGTCCTAATTACATAGAATTACATTTATTTCAAAAAAATCAAAGACTATTACCAGAAAGATATTTATCTGTTAGTCATATTTGTCAAAAAGTCTTGCGAGATCAAGGTATTAAATTACATTTAGGTTGTAATATTTTCCTAATTAAGGAAGAATATTATGGTAGAAAAACGATTACATTAAAATTATTCAATCGCCCTATAAATAATTTCAATTATAGTGACTTTGATTATATTTTTTGGGTAACTCAGGCTAGTGCTTCCCCTTGGTTAAAAACATCGGGTTTAGCGACTAATGATCAAGGTTTTATTTTAGTTAATGATTATTTACAGTCTATTTCCCATCCCCAGATTTTTGCGACAGGTGATATTGCAAATATGGTCAATCATCCCCGCCCTAAAGCTGGTGTTTTTGCCGTACGGCAAGGTTTACCTCTATTTCATAATTTATTAAATCGTCTGAATAATGAACCTCTTATTCCTTTTATTCCGCAAAAAGAATTTTTGATTTTGATTGGTACGGGTGATCAACGGGCGATCGCTTCTAAGGGCAGTTTAACTTTGGGTCCTCATCCTTGGTTATGGCGGATGAAGGATTATATAGATCAACAATTTATGAATCAGTTTATTGATTTAATTTAAAGTACAGTAGGGGCAATTCACGAATTGCCCTACGTTGGTTAAGCAGTTTATGCGTGTGTTTCTCTTTGCTGGAATATCAAAACAATGGTAGGCGTTTCTCTGGGTCTGAAATAACCGTGGGGTAATTCATGAATTACCCCTACTAGTTTTTGGGAAAAAATAGAAAATTTAAGTCTGGGATAATCTCTTGACTGAACTACTACCTAATAGCTGATCAGTTTTGGCTAATATTTCAGGAATTTTTTGGGCGTTCGGACTATTAGCTAAACATTCAGTTAAATTATAATCAGCTAATTTGCCGGCATTCTTACCGGGAAACCAATGACTAGCATTGCCTAATAGGTTATAACGCATCTTGCCATATTCAATCATGTCATAGGCGATCGCCAAATTATGTAACCATAAAATAGTAGCAATATTAATTTCACCTGGCACATTTTCCCAATCAGGCAAACCGGCAGACCAACTATTCACCCAATCGGCTCCTAAAGTATTCACTAACTCATTTTCCAGTCGCCCAATAATTAACGGTAAAGTTTCCTCGGCCGCTTCTAAAGCATCTAAAGTTTTTAAATGTTCATCGAAATCCGTCGGTTTATCCGCCCCAATACTGAGGGTGTGTATTTGCGGGTGCTGTAAACAAAATAAATTATTAAATACCATGGGACTAAAGGGGCGACAGAGTTCTACTAATTTAGGAGAAGGTTCATATAATTTACCACCTTTATCAGACGGACTAATAATAAAAACTCCCATGTCATGTTTTATCGCCTCTAATACTGCCGGCCAATTGTTTTGATAAAAATAGTACCAATGTAAATTGACATAATCAAATTGATTAGTAGCGATCGCCTGCATAATTAAATCGGTTGTGCCGTGGGTAGAAAAACCGATAAATTTCACTTTGCCGGCTGCTTGTAATTGACGAGCAACTTCTAAACAACCACCCGGTTTAACGCAATCATGTAATAATTCGGGCGTATTAATACCATGTAAACCTAATAGATCAACGTAATCTAATTGTAAATTTTCTAAAGACTGATCAAAAAGTTGCCGAAATTTTGCTGGATCGCTTTGAGGTTCAACTTTTGTCTGAATAATCATATTATCCCTAGGGAATTTTGGTAAAATCTTACCTAACTGAAATTCCGAAGTACCATAAGCTCTAGCAGTTTCAATATGATTAATCCCAACATCTAAAGCACGATTAATAATATTTTCTATATTATCCTGACTAGCTTGAGTAATCTGAGGTTGTTCGGCATCTTTCCAAGAATATTGATAACGCATTCCACCACAGGAAAAAACCGGCATTGCCAATTCTGTTCTGCCAAAACGCCGATATTGCATAATAATTCGCCTCTTTATCTAATTAACTAATTATATTTACTATAATATTTTTTTTCTATTCTGTAAACAAGGACTGCGAGCGTCTCGCTCGCTATGACTGGGAGATAGGGATCGAGACGATCCCACTCCAAATATTTACCACAAAATATTTACGATAGCTATCTATAATTATTTATTTTCTTTCACCAAGGTTAACAATTCCGTCAAAATTTCCTGTTCTTCCTGTTTAATCGCCGTTAACCGTTGGGATAATTGATCAATTTTAGTTTGCCGGGAAATTTCGGTATTTTCCAGAATATTAGCCGATTTATTGGCAACTTTGGCTAATTTTTGTAATCCCCAAAATATAAATTTGAATGGTGCTAATAAGATAAATAAACCAAATTTATTAAAAGCATCTCCCGTTAATTTCGCTAGACCATTAATAGTATTAATCAGGATCACTAAACTGAAGAGAAAAATTACTGCACTGATGATCGGATGAGAGAAAATAAAATTTAATATATTATTAGAAGCTGACAAATCCTCTAACCAACGATAAAGTATATTCATTGGTTGACGTAATTCCGCTGATATTTGGGCGATGTTAATAATGTCATAGTTGATCATGATGAAAAATAAAATCTTTAACTAAAATTTTGTTAATTGTAATTTTTATACGATTTATATTATACTAAATTTTCTAGTGGAATTATAAAATTTATCTGTGACAATTTTTCATGTAATTATGACTAAATATTATGAACTCACCAAACCATTATCACATCTTAAAAGTTAATACTAATGCCACACCTGCCCAAATCAAACAGGCTTATCGGCGATTAGTCAAAATATTTCATCCCGACAGTAATCAGAATACAGCGGACCTGGAAGAAATTATTAAAATTAATGCCGCCTATGAAATATTAGGGGACCCGCAAAAACGTTCATCCTATGATCAAAAATTTAATTCTGTTAGTCAACCTCATTATTCCACTGGTCAAAGTGTTAATCGTTCCCAACCTAGTAAAAATCGGGGCAAGGATGCTGATACTCAATTAAGACAATGGTTACAGCAAGTATATAAACCTGTGAATGAGATTATTCAGAAAATTATTAAGCCTTTGAAACAGGAAATTTATGAATTATCAGCAGATCCCTTTGATGATGAACTATTAGAGGCTTTTCAAAACTATTTAGAGAATAGTCGTAATTTATTAAAACAAGCTCAAAATTTATTTCGCTCTGTACCTAATCCCGCTCTGGTAGCTAGTGTGGCTAGTAATTTATATTATTGTTTGAATCAGGTGAGTGATGGTTTGGAAGAGTTAGAATTATTTACGATGAATTATGATGATGATCATTTACATACGGGTCATGAGTTATTTAGAATAGCTAGTCATCTGCGTTTGGAGGCTCAGGTTTCTTTGAAACATTTTATTTAAAAAATATTAAAATTATTTGGTGGTGAGCAGGACCTCTATAAGGTGGGTTTGAATCATATCTTTATTGTTCACCAAAATATTTTTGGCAAACCCACCCTACAAAATTATTTCCTATTTTAAATTGCTTGATGTAAATCTGCTGGTTTTAAATGAGAATGAATCACCTCACCATCCCGAAACCAGACAATCCGCTCCGTTTGTTTTGCCACATCCGGCTCATGCGTCACCATTATCACCGTAATACCAGTTTTATTTAAGTTCGTAAAAATCTCCAATACTTCCTGAGTGGTTTTACTGTCTAAGGCTCCCGTCGGTTCATCCGCTAATAATACTACAGGTTTGTTAACAATTGCTCTGGCGATCGCTACCCGTTGCTGTTGACCACCGGATAATTGATTAGGTCTGTTATTCATCCGATTACCTAAACCAACTTGATTTAATGCTTCCTTTGCTCGTTCCTTTCTTTCACTATTAGGAATACCAGCATACACCATCGGTAAAATAACATTATCTAGGGCGGTTAATTGTGGTAATAAATGGAATTGTTGGAAGACAAAACCTAATTTGGCATTTCTAATTTTTGCTAATTCATTTTCAGATATTTCAGCCACATTACAACCATCTAAATAATATTTACCAGCCGTCGGGCGATCTAAACAGCCAATAATATTCATACAAGTAGATTTACCAGAACCGGAAGCCCCCATAATAGAACAGTATTCACCGGCATGAATAGTTAAATTAACATGATTGAGAGCTTGTACTTGAATATCGCCCATACCGTAATACTTATTAATATTTTCTAGCCTCACTATTACTTGATTATTCTCATGCAATGAAGTTGAGGAAAGGGTGGCAGAATTATTAGTGGCAGTCATAATTGTTTAATTGATTTATTATTTATTTTGATGATTCACTTAATTATTAAGCACTGCGTAACGCCTCAATTGGGTCTAATTTAGCAGCTTGTCTGGCTGGTACTACACCAAAGAATAGACCAATACCGCCCGATACTCCCAAGGCAATAGCGATCGCCCCTAAAGGAATACCAGTTTTTAAGGGGCTAAAAATTCCCACTAATACTACGCCACTAATACCTAAACCCGTACCAATTAAACCACCGGCTGCCGATAAAATGATCGCCTCAATAATAAACTGAATCAAAATATCTTGGGGAGAAGCACCTATCGCTTTTCTTAAACCAATTTCTTTGGTTCGCTCAGTCACAGAAACTAACATAATATTCATAATACCAATACCGCCTACTATTAAGGAAATAGCAGCCGTCGCCGCTAATAATAAAGTTAAAGCCCCCGTAATACTACCTAAAATATTCATCAAATCCTGTTGATTTCTCACCGTGAAATCATCTTCCCCTTTGATTTTGTGACGTAACCGTAATAAATTTTCAATTTGAAATTGGGCAGCCTTCATACTATCCTGATCTTTCACCGATACGGAAATAAAAGTCACAGGTAAACCATAGGGAGACGAACGACCGACTAACCTTTTTGCCATGGTGGTAATCGGTACAAAAATATTCATATCTTGATTATCGCCAAAGGTGGCTCCCTTCGGTTGCATGACCCCAATAACTTCTAGGGTAAGGTTTTTCACTCGGATTCTTTGACCAATCGGATCATTACTCCCAAATAATTGAATAGCCACCTCAGAACCAATCGCTGCCACATCTTCCTGTCTTTTCACATCTAACTGATTGACAAATCTGCCCTTGGCTACATCAAAATTTCTTACGGTTAAAAATTCTGGGGTCGTGCCAATAATTGTGCCAGTGATATTTTTATTTTGATAAGCAACTACTTCACTACCGTTTAAACTAGGGGCAACTTCTTTCACAGAAGGAACTTGACCGGCGATCGCTTCAGCATCCGCTAAAACTAGAGTTTGTTTAGGATATAAAGGACGGCGTTGGGCTTCTGGACTACCAGGAATAATAAATAATACATTCGGACCGAGAGAATTAACCTGATCACTAACTAATTTTTGTGCCCCTTCGCCAATCCCAATCATGGCAATTACCGACGCATTGCCAATAATAATACCTAACATAGTTAAACTACTACGCATTTTATTAGCAACTAGGGTAGTTGTCGCCATTCTCACACTTTCTAGGAAATCCATAGTTTTTCATCCTGAAATTTTAAATTTTTAATGTTAATGATCGTTTTTTAAACTGATGTATTACTAATAAAACGGCCGCTATTAAAAATTTGTTGCGGATCAAATTGCTGTTTAATTTTCTGCATTAAATCTAAAGCATTACCCGTATAACCCCACACATCAAGATTTTGTTTAAATTCTATTGGTGCTTGTAATACGGTCAAATAACCATGATTTTTTTGACATAATTGTCTAATGGTTAATAATCGTTCTGGCGTAATCTGATCAAACCTCACCACACCAATGCCACTACCTGCATGAATCATCGCCCAGTCTGTTGCTAATTCTTGACAAATTTTCACTGCCTGATTAGGAATTACACCAATTTTACAAATTACTCCAGTATGATTGTTATGAATATTGTTCTGCCAAATTTGTTCTTTTAAGGTTTGCCAAATAGTCTGGTCATCCTGGTAAAAAGCATTACCTTTTAAACCCTCACGTTCGCCCATGGCTAATAATTTTTCGGCTTGTTCCTGCACACTCGGTGCGACACTCATAAACCTTACGATTAAGCCAAAAGTTTTACTAATTCCTAAATGTTGCATCAATGGTGGGGTAATTAGATCAACGGCAACGGGGGTTAAACTGGATGCTAATAAATTTTTTAAAATAGTAGCGATCGCCTGTTCTTCACCACCCAGGACAACTGTACTAGATGCCTCCGGTAAAGGATACACCCGAAAAGTCACCTGACTAATCATCCCCAGCGTACCATAAGCCCCGGTTAATAATTTCATCAAATCATAACCAGCCACATTTTTCACGACCCGACCGCCCGCCTTAGCAATTTCCCCATCACTTCTGACAAAACTAATCCCTAATAGCATATCTCGTACACTGCGATAACGATGGCGTAAGGAACCCGTGTCACCCGTTGCCACAATTCCTCCCAGAGTCGCTTCTTCAGGATAAGCGGGATCTATCGCTAAAAATTGCCCCTTTTCCCCTAATATTTTCTGCAAAGTTGCTAACTGCATACCGGCTTCCGCTGTCACGGTCAGATCACCAACTGCATGATCAATTAATCTATTCAGGCGATCGCTCTGAATGACAATTACACCATTTTCTGTTTCATCTTGAAAATTCGGCTGTAATAATCCGCCCCAAGCTATTTTACTAGCTTGACCACAGGGTAAAACTGCCCAACGATGTTCTGCAGCCCAAGTAATCACTGCCGATAATTTTTCTACGGTATCAGGATGAATAATACAATTGATTTTGGTATGAGGAGCTAAGGCCTGAGCAATTTTAGCTTGCTCAATCGGATCAACTGCTGACCATAGAGCTATTTGCTCATCCCCTACCAATTCAGTCAATTGGAATATTTTGCCTAAAAATTTTGCTTCATTCACCTTAATTTAATTTTTCTCCTGACTAATCAAAATTTATTTAGTAACTCCTACCTGGTATTAATTGCACTGTTACTAATAGACAACCACTGGAGTTCCTACAGATGCCCAATTAAATAACCATTTGGCATGATCCACCGCCACATTAGTGCAGCCATGGGTGACAGGATTTCCGAATAAATTATGCCAATTGGCTCCGTGAATAGCATTACCACCATCATAATACATGGTATAAGGCACTGCCGGGAAATCATAATCATCGCCGGTCATGCGGGTGGTTTCATGTTTGGTTTGCACAGTAAATACACCTTTGCGGGTAGGTGTTTCTACTTTACCTGTGGAAACAGTCACGGCATAAACCACCCGATTACCTTCCCAGGCAAACAGTTTTTGGGAGGCTAGATCAATGGCAATCCATTTTTTTTGTGATTGTTGTAATTCCATAATATTACTAGCGATCACCTCTAATTTGTCGCTGGCTTGTACTGGTTGGCTAATCATGCCAGGTACTATCACAGTCAGTAAAGCAATAGATATTAAATTTTGAGACAACTGCTGAGAAAATTTTGCTAATTTTTTGTTGCTCATAGAATATTCCTCCTTGGCTGCTTAATAGTAATTTGATGATAGTTAATTATAACAATTATACTAATTATGACAAATTTTACCCCAGGATAGTAGGGGCAATTCATGAATTGCCCCTACTGTTTGTTAATCATCAATATTTGTCTGCTTGAGTGGCGTAAAAGTTAACATACTATGATTTTAATTCTTTTTGTAATTTTTGGGCGATCGCTGTAATACCCTGCCAGTTTTCTGTTTTCACCAAAGCATTAGGAAACAAATCACTAGCTAAACCGACAGCGATCGCCCCCGCTTTGAGAAACTGTTGACTATTAGCCAGGGTGACTCCCCCCGTAGGAATCAGTGGTATCTGCCCCAAAGGACCCTGTAAACTTTTAATATAATCAGGTCCTCCCACCGCACTAATCGGAAATACTTTAACACAGGTGGCTCCCTGTTGCCAAGCGGTGACAATTTCTGTGGGTGTTAAGGCTCCCGGTATCATAGGAATATTTGCTTTAACGGCTTTTGCTAAAAAACTCGGTTGGGTGTGGGGGGTAAAAATAAATTGACAACCAATATTGATTGCTTCTGTGAGTTCTGCGTCGGTTAATATCGTCCCCGTACCAATCAAACATTGGGGTAATTCTTTTTGTAATTGTTGGATTAATGTGATCGGGCGATCGCTATTCCAGGTGATTTCAATTAGTTGTAAGCCAGCCTCTGCTACCGCATGAGCCATTTTTAAACCTATATTCAAATTAGGAGAACGAATCACCGCAATAATTTTTTCTTGGGCAAGTTTTTTTAAAAAATCAGATGACGACATAATTTAAGAATAAATCTAACAATAAAACACACTATCAAAATTAGAAAATATGATGATCAATAGACCGTAGGGGCAATTCATGAATTGCCCCTACTAGCTGGGAAAGATGCAAATAACCGACAAAAAAGGGAACTATTTGATTAGTTCCCTGGGAAGAATGATGATCATGATTTGACAGGCCATTATCTTTTAACTTCTTCTTCAACACTTGCTGACGTTTCTGTAATTGTCTCGCTCTAGCACTGCCGCCTCGCCCCTTAATATTGCGACCTTGGGAACGGGGAGATTCCCAACGTTTCAGTTTTTGGGACATTAATTTTTCTCCTCAATTTATTAATTGTCAAAATACTATCCCAATATTACACTAATATTGAATAATTTGCCAGAAAGAGAGGAAAATTTATGTTATTAGCCGGTGATATTGGTGGTACGAAAACGATTTTGTCTGTACAAGAGGCAACAGATCAACTGACAGAGCCAATTATGCAAAAAAGTTATGCTAGTGCCGATTATCCTGATTTACATACCCTCGTAGAAAAATTCTTACAAGAAGCTGGGCAAGTTGTTCATCAAGCTATTTCTATTGATAAAGCCTGTTTTGCCGTAGCCGGTCCGGTGCAGAATAATCAAAGCACTATTACTAATTTAAGTTGGACGGATATTAACGGCGATCATTTACAAAATCTTTTAAATATTCCCAAAGTGGCAATTATTAATGATTTTGCCGGGGTTGGTTATGGCGTATTAGGTTTAAGTTTGACTAACCCGACTGATATTATTGCCCTCACACCCCATGTATTACCACAACCACAAGGTAATATAGCTATTCTGGGAGCTGGTACAGGTTTAGGGCAAGCCTTTTTAGTCTGGAATGGTACACAATACGAAGTCAAATCAACGGAAGGCGGACATAGTGATTTTGCCGTATTCGATGATTTATCCTACGAGTTTATGAAATATTTACAGAAAAAATATGGCAAACCTGTTGTTGATGTGGAAAGAGTAGTATCGGGTCCTGGTATTGAAGATTTGTATGCTTTTCTCAGTGAAAAAGCTGATCCGACAAAAGTGATTGATCCTCCCCTATCAGCCGGTAAAATAGCTGATTTGGCAAATCATCACAGTGATGAGATCGCCCAACAAACCATGGAAATGTTCGTCAAGTATTATGGAGCGGAAGCCAGTAATTTAGCTTTTAAAACTTTACCCTATGGTGGTATTTATATCGCTGGTGGTATTGCCCCGAAAAATTTAACTTGGTTAACTAATGATCAATCCTTTGTCAAAGCCTTTAAGAATAAGGATCGGGTCGTACAGGAATTAGACAAAATGCCTATTTATGTGGTGATCAATGATCAAGTCGGTTTAATTGGGGCAATGCTTTATGCTCTTAATTTGTAATAAAAATTTAACAAAATTGAGTCAATTTTCAGCTATAAAATAAATTAATTATTTTCTGATCACTCTTTTTCAAGAGTAAGGAGTCTTTCAATGACATTAAAAGAATATAAACCAGGTACTGCCTTCCCCGGTGTCATCGGACGCACCGCAGATGTATCTGAACCAGCCTGGCCCCAACCGAATCGGGCGAAAGATAAAGCCCCCAACGTACTCTACATTGTCTTAGACGATACCGGGTTCGGGCAATTAGGTTGTTATGGTAGCCCGATTAAAACCCCTAATATTGATGCCCTGGCTGCCGATGGTTTGCGTTATAACAATATGCACACCACTGCCCTTTGTTCACCCTCCCGCTCCTGTATCGTGACCGGACGCAATCATCATTCTAACGGGTTAGCCTGTATTACAGAAGGTTCCATGGGTTATCCCGGTTCCAATGGTTATATTCCCTTTGAAAATGGTTTTCTCTCAGAAATACTATTACAACATGGTTATAATACCTACGCTGTCGGTAAATGGCATCTCACCCCCTCCGAACAAACCAGTGCAGCCGGTCCCTATGATCGTTGGCCGTTAGGGCGAGGCTTTGAACGTTTCTACGGTTTTATGGGTGGTGACACTCACCAATATTATCCAGAGTTAGTGCGAGATAATACCCAAGTGGAACCAGAAAAAACTCCAGAGGCAGGTTATCACCTCACCCCTGATCTGGTAGAAAAAGCCAAAGCGATGATTGCTGATGCCAAACAAGTAGCTCCTAATAAACCTTTCTTCATGTATTTCTGTACAGGTGCCATGCACGCCCCCCATCATGTACCGCAAGAATGGGCAGATAAATATAAAGGTCAATTTGATGATGGTTGGGATGCTTACAGGCAAAAAACCTTTGCTAAACAAAAAGAATTAGGGATTATTCCTGCCGATACTATTCTTTCTCGTCATGATCCTGATGTGCAGGATTGGGATTCTTTATCAGCAGAAGAAAAGAAACTTTATGCCCGCATGATGGAAGTATTTGCCGGCTTCCTAGAACATACGGATCACTATATTGGAGAATTGATCAAGTTTTTAAAAGATATTGGTGAATATGAAAATACTTTGATCATGGTCATTTCTGATAATGGTGCTAGTTCAGAAGGCGGTCCCACAGGTTCCGTCAATGAAGGTAAATTTTTCAATAATGTACCGGAAAATCTGGAGCAAAATTTAGCGGCTATTAATGATATTGGTGGTCCGAAATATTTTAACCATTATCCTTGGGGTTGGACCCATGCAGGTAATACTCCTTTCCGTCGATGGAAACGGGAAACCTATCGAGGTGGGGTGAGTGATCCGTTTATTGTTAGTTGGCCGGCTGGTATTAAAGCCAAAGGGGAAATTCGCTCTCAATATGCCCATGCCATTGATATGGTTCCTACAGTATTAGAGGCTTTAGGTATTGAAGCACCAACAATCATTAGAGGTGTCACCCAATCACCCATAGAAGGCGTTAGTTTTGCTAATTCCTTTGATGACGGCAATGTTGCCAGTAAACATCTCACTCAATATTTTGAAATGTTCGGTCATCGTTCCCTCTATCATAATGGTTGGCGGGCTGTTTGTCCTTGGCCGGGAACTTCATTTACAGAATCAGGATTAACTTTTGGTGCACCGATTTCCTATGATAAATTAACCGAGTTAGATGCCAACGGTTGGGAATTGTATAACATCAATGAAGATTTTGCCGAAACTAATAATTTAGCAAGTTCTCAGCGAGATCGACTAATTGCCATGATTGGGATGTGGTATGTGGAATCCGGTAAATATGATGTATTACCGATTGACAGCCGAGGTGTACAAAGATTTGCCATACCACGCCCGCAAATAGCAGTAGATCGAAAACAATATATCTATTATCCTGGTACTCAAGTCGTGCCGGTAAATGCTGCTCCCAGATTATTAAATTGCGCTCACTCTGTGTCAGTTGATGCCACTGTACCAACGGAAGGAGCAGAAGGAGTATTATTCAGTATGGGCGGTAATGATGGTGGTTTCTCGTTCTATGTACAGAATAGTAAATTAACCTACGGTTATAACTATGTGGCAGATAGTTACTTTAAAGTAGAATCAAATCAACCATTACCCAGCGGTCGTCATATATTCAGTTTTGAGTTTGCACCAACCGGACCGGCTGATCTAGCCAAAGGCAAGGGAACACCAGCAAAAATTACTCTATTAGTTGATGGTAAACCTGTTGGGGAAGGTGATTTACCTGTAACTATTCCTTTCAATTTAGGTTTAGCGGCTGGTGTAGCGGTGGGGGCTGATCCTGGTTCTCCAGCGATGAACGATTATAAACCACCTTTTAAATTTACGGGTGAGGTGCATAAGGCATTAGTTGATGTAACTGGTGAACCAGTAGAAAATTATGAAGAAAAAATGCGGATGTATTTAGCTCGTCAATAGTTTATTTATTAAGCAATCAGGTTTTTCCTACTCTTTTTTCGAGAAAATACAGGGAAAAACCTGATTTTTTTTTGCAGAGGGCGATCGCCCTCTGTTTTTGCAGATATTCTTTAAGCTGAAACTCAGACTAGAAATTTTAACTTGACTTAATAATCCCATCTAATACCCGATGTAAGAGATTAATAAAATCTTGATTGATTTCTTTGGGAGAAATAATAATTTCCCGATCATCATAAATAATGCGACCTTCAGGATAAATATAGTTACCCCGATTATTTTTTTGACAATATATTTTTTTGTCGCTGTCATACCGTAAAAGAAACATATAAAGCATGACTTGATATTGATGATAGGGCTGAGGTTTGCCGGTTTTAATTTCAGCAATTATGGTTAAACCATTTTTCTTGGCAATAATATCAGGTCGCCCATGAATACAAACATGATATTTTTCACCGTTGACTTTTATTTTATTCTCTATTTCTCGTTTAACGATGTATCCGGCTGATCTCAGTTTAGAGCTACGTTCTAATACTTTTTCATTATGTTTAGAGGTATAATTATTACCGGCTGGTTTAGTAAAATAATTTTGATTACGATACCAAGAAAAATCACGACTATTTGTTTTACCTTGGATTAAATTAACCATCTGTTGTGATAATGTTGTCACATTTATATGAAGGCGATCGCTATTAAAAAGTGATAATTGTTTGCCGTACATAATTGAAGACTCCTTCTTTTTTTATGAAATTGTTTAACACTTCCACAATAAAAAATTTGTCTCTAAATGTCAGTCCCCAATATGTTCCACTTAAAGTATAATTAAGTAGAAGATTTGTTCCACTTAACATTTTTAATCAAGTAAAGTTGTTATTTTATAAGGAATTCTTCTAAAATAGAATCGGTAAATTTAATTTTTATGGCGAATAAATTAATTAAGGTGAAATATTTATGGAATGGGATGACTTTCTAAGAAAAAATGCTGATGATTTTGGTTTATCAAGTGAACAAACTAAAGTATTTTTATTACTATTATCTGAAAAGTATCAAAATATTACAGTTGATAAAATTGTAACATCAATAGCAAATTCTTTAGAAAAGAACGAATATAGTATTAAGAAACTTGCAACAGAAATTTTTTCTAAATTTACTCTAAGTAAACAAAATCCTAATGGCTGTGCTTCTATTCAGACAAAAGGAAAAGGTAAGTTAAAGATATTAAGAGAATGGTTAACAGAAAAGTTTGATAATGAAAATTCGATCATTGAGTCAGAAGAAACATCTCCAGTTGCGGATAATGAAATTATTGATCGGATAGACTGGCAAAATATTTGTAAAAAAATATTAGATAAAAAACCACTAAGACGAAATATTACAGGAAACAGTATTGAGTTAAATATATTTGTGAAAGTAGGAGTTAATAAACTTATTCAACAACAAAATTCCAATACTCAGGAAGAATATTACAGTTATGATCGCTTTTTCAGTGAAGTCATTGAAAATAATGATTTACGTAAGTTAGCAATTATTGGTGAGCCGGGTAGTGGTAAAACAACTTTATTAGAACGTATTGCCAAATTTTCTAATACAACAGCAACTATTATTTGGATAGATTTACAGCGTTTAAAACAAAAAACTATTGAAGAATATTTACGTCAAGATTGGTTGAAAATTAATTTAGATTTGATTTCTCAAGATTTAATTGATCCTACCCCTGAGTTAGAAAAGGAGTTGGCCAAATTATTTAATAGTGGGGAAGTTTTGCTAATATTGGATGGTGTGGATGAAATGGCGGAGAAAAATGCTATTGATGCTTTAGATAGAATTTCAGAAAATATTACGGGATGGTTAGCTAAGGCAAAAATTATTTTAAGTTGTCGTCAAAATGTTTGGGCTGAAAATCTTAATACTATTAAGGATTTTCAGGTTTATCAAACCTTAAATTTTAGTTATGGTGATCTGAAAGAAGATTCTCAAGATCAAGTAGAAGATTTTATTAATCAATATTTTAGTGAAATTGATAAATTTGACTTGGGCTTGCAATTACGTCAAAAACTAAATGAAATAAAATATCAGAGGGTTAAAGATTTAGTCAAAAATCCTTTGAGATTATCATTATTATGTCAATGTTGGCAATTAAAACAGGGCGAGTTACCGCAAACAAAAGCAGAAATTTACACATTGTTTGTCAATAGTTCTTATGACTGGAAAGCTAGGGAACATTCAATTAGTGAAGAAGATCAAGAAATTTTGCATCAAAAGTTAGGTGAACTTGCTAAAAATGGTATTGATCAAGATCAGCCCATATTTGAATTTAGCAAAAAATATATAGTTAAATTAATTAGTGAAAGATTTTTTAAATTAGCAGTTGATCTACATTGGTTAATCTCAATAGATATTAACGTTAATACAAATGAAAAAATATATGCCTTTATCCACAAAACTTTTCAAGAATATTTTGCTTCATTAGTAATTGATGACTGGCACTTTTTCCTAAATCATAATAATCAAAATCCAAACCCATTTGTTAAATTTAATGATCAAGATTGTATTTATAGAATTTTTGAGTCTAAATGGGAGGAAGTTATATTATTGTGGTTTGGTTCAAATACAATTGATGCCGATACAAAAGAATCTTTTATGAATTGTTTAGTAGATTTTCAAGATGGTTGTCAACAGAAATTTATTATATTTGATGATCCTGGTATTTATGAACATCGAGCATATCTACTTGCAAAAAAAAGTATATCAGAATTTAAAAATTATAGTAAAAATAACGAAATTCAACAATTAGTTCGGCGACCCATGGGTTATTTTCCACAAAATCCAATACCAAAGAAAAAAATTTATTTTGACCCATATGAAAAGTTGACAAATGTTGAAATTTGCTTACTGATATTAATACAGGCACTGGAAAATACTGAACTTTATACTCCTGAAATTATACAAATATTGGCTGAAGGTTCTAAGCCAGCAATAAAATTATTGATTAACATAATTCGTGATACTAAAGATGATTATATTCGTCGTAGTTCAATTATGGCTTTAGGTATGATTGGGATGAATTATCCTGAAGTAGTTAACTTAATGATTGATATGATTAACAATAATCAAAACGACTTCGAGATTGAAACTATAGCTGAAGCCTTAGCAAATACAAAGATTAATTATGAAAAAGTATGTAAAGTTTTACTTGATTTAAGTGTTGATCTTGAAAAAAATTCAAGTCATCAAATTTCTTATTGTTTGGCTTTGATCATGGAAAGAAATCCTTTAAAATCAATAATTTTAGATTTGAAGAAACTTATACCCATTAAGATTAACAGCAATTCAGATGTACATATATATTTATCTTGTTATGATATTCTATGGCATAGTACTCAAAATCTTTCCTATCCTGAGTTTTATCAAATATGGTATGATCATAATTCTCAGATTGTTAATTTGAAAAAACAATATAATAATTTACTTTTGCAACTAAAACCAACGAAACAAACTTATCCAGTCATTATTAATGTGCAAGAAACAGAAGAAACTGCGATCACTCAAGAAATAGTTAACCAAATCTATCAAACTGTTTTACCTCAAGTTATTGATATTCCTCAAGTTAATAATACTATACAAATTAAACGTTTATTACCAACAATTAAACACTATACTCAAACAAAAAATCTAGCCTTGATAATGTCAGAATGTCAACCACATCCACAACTTTTAAAATTGTGTGAAACATTAGAAAATGATGTACATATAGTTTGGATTACTGATCAGCAGATTGAGCCACCAATGCGAGGTTTTCCCCCAGATCAAGTAAATTTGATAAATATTATTCAAAATTGGATTAATGAAATAGAATATTAATGTATTAATCCCTGTTAATCACTAAAATGCGTCAAATAGTCATAATAGGTTGTGGCATAATAGGAGCAGCGATCGCCTATGAAATGAGCCTCAACCCGGAATTACAAATAACAGTTATCGAAAAAAATAGCCCGGCCCAAGGAGCCACCAAAGCCGCTTTAGGCGTATTGATGGCAATTATTAGTAATAAAAAGAAAGGGCGGGCTTGGAAAATACGGCAAATGACTATATCCCGCTACGACAGCCTCATAGCAGAATTAGAAGAACAATTAAATCGCCAAATACCTTTTAATCGCCAAGGTATTCTCTTAGTCACCACTCCCACTGATGAAATGGCGAATTGGCAAAAATTTGTTGAACATCGCCAAGAAAATGGTTTCCCTGTGGAAATGTGGTCACTAGATCAAGTACGAGAATACTGCCCACAAATAGCTCTTGATCAGATTACCGCTGGTATTTATTCGCCGCAAGATCGGCAGGTTGATCCGGTTGCCTTAGCGGAAGCTCTGATCGACGCATCTCAAATGAACGGTGTCAAATATTATTGGCATAGTCAAATTGATCATTATGATACGAGCCTGAAGGCTGATCAATCTAAGGTGACAGCTGTTAATATTACTACTCATAATGGTGATGAACATTCATCTATCACCCTGCCTGTTGATCATCTGATTGTGGCAGCCGGTTTAGAATCCCTAGAAGCGATCGCCCCGATTTTTCCAGCGGAAGAACAAAACTGGTTCCTAGCTCCGGTGCTAGGACAAGTATTAACAGTTAATCTTGGTCAAGCCATGGGAAATCCTGAATTTCAACCTGTGATTACTGGCGAAGATATTTTAATAGTGCCTCTGGTAAAACCTGATTTACCCGTGACTGAATACGGTATTGGGGCAACCGTAGAATTTCCCAACGCTCTGAATATGGTTAAACCGCAACCCCACTTATTAACAGAAATGCACCAACGGGCGATAGAATTTTGCCCCCCCTTAGCGACTGGTACTATTACGAATAGTTGGTCTGGGATGCGTCCCTATCCTGCCGGTAAATCAGCTCCGATTATTGAAAAATTGACTGGTTGGCAAAATATTATATTAGCTACCGGCCATTATCGGAATGGTATATTAATGGCTCCGGCTACTGCTTTGATGGTGAAAGAAATGATTAAAATTAGCGACTCATAGTTAATCGTAGGTTGGGTTGAGGCACGAAACCCAAACTTACAGAATTTTGATTAATCACCTAAATTCAGTCAATTTGTTTAAACAGAAGGAATACCCGTTGCCACTTCTATTTCTAAACAAGCTGTCACCTTCTGCCATTCCGCTTGTGCCTGGATGAGAAATTGATTGATTTCACCAGAAGTTAAACTATTTTCATTGGGTGGCTCTGCTTCCAAACAACGGCGGGCAGAATGTTCTATCTCTTTACATAAATCAGAAAATTTTAATGCGCCTAATAAAGCACTACTAGATTTTAAAGTATGGGCAGCCCCTTTTAATGCGGCTAAATCCCTAGAGGCGATCGCCTCTTGCATTTTGGCTAAATGATTTGAGCCATCTGCTAAATAGTCAATAATTAAACGAATGAGAGTTTCTGGCTCATCATCATAAAGATCCCGAAAATCATTTAAAATTAGCGGATCAACCGCTGGGCTTTCCACTGGTGCTAATTCTTCTGGTAAATGCTGCTGATTTATAATATCAGTCTGATTTTCCTCTAGGAAATTTTGTCCCAGAGAATATTGATTTTGCAGAGAGTTTTCTACCGTCAATAACTCCTGACTGAGGTTGTCCCATGATTCTAGTTCTTTTAACAAAGATTCGCTCCGCTGATAGTTATTTTTTTGCTGTTTTTTCGTATGGCTGGGTTGATGAAACTCTGGCTGTGGGCTAGACTTATTTGATTTACTAGCAATTTTCTCTGTAACCGGAATATTTCCTTGATGACCTGCCCCATTCCTATTTATCTGAGCTTGACTAGACTGTTCTACATGACTAACGGGCGATCGCTCGGATCGTTCTTTTTGACACTTATGCAAAGCCTTGATCAACTCATCCCGGCGAATCGGTTTGGTAATATAATCATCCATGCCCGCTTCCAAACATTTTTCCCGATCGCCCTGCATCGCATTAGCCGTCATGGCAATAATATAAGGACGTTTTTCTTGATAGTGCCGACAAATTCGGCGGGTTGCCTCCAAACCATCCATTTGAGGCATTTGTACATCCATCAAAACAACATCATAGGGATGCCTTTCTAAAGCGTCTAATACTTCAAAACCATTGGCTGCCACATCTGCCCGATAACCCATTTTACCAAGGAACTGCACCGCTACTTTTTGATTAATCAGATTATCTTCTGCTAATAAAATCCTGGCCTGTTGCCGATTACCCAAAGCACTACTTAAATCTTGTAAATACTTGAGACCTAAATTACTAGCCGTAATATCTTCACCAGCATCAATATTTTGATGGTTGAAGAATTGGACTAAGGTATTATAAAATTGCGACTGTTTTAAAGGTTTATTCAAAAATCCTACTAAATTTACATCTTCTTTACTTTGTAATTCTCGTAAAACTTCTGGCTTGCCAAAATAAGTAAACATTAATATGGGTAAAGGCGACCGTGCTTGCTTGCCAGCTTTTCCTTGATTAGTATCAACTAACTGTAATTTCTGTTCTAATTGGCGAATTTTTCTGGCTAAAGTCAAACCATCCGTATCAGGTAAATTCATCGCCAGAATTGCTAGATCAAATTGATGATTAGGTAATTTTCTTAATAGTTGTAACGTATCGCCACCGGAAGCGACTATTGTACTCTTCATACCCCAGGAAGCCGCCTGTTTCATAATAATTTCCTGGTTGAGGGGATGATTTTCCACTATTAATAAATTTTTGCCGGTCATTAATTGTTCTGGCAAATCAGCCATGGTCTCAATCGCTACCGCATTAATACTAAAATAGAAAATTGAGCCGGTTTTCTCTAGGTTAGGTAAAACAAAATCCGGTGGTATATCTCCGCCACTGCTAATAATTAAATTAGTTGATGACTCGGCAAAAATAGTCTCTAATTCCGTGGTATTTTCTAGCTGATCCGGTTGTACAGCCGAAACCACCCACATTTGCCCCCCCATCATTTCACTTAATCGCCGACTAATTGCTAACCCTAAACCTGTACCACCATATTTTCTGGTAGTAGAAGCATCCACTTGAGAAAATGCTTTAAATAGGCGATCCATCCGATCCGGCGGAATACCAATACCCGTATCATGTACACTAAAAGATAATTGATAATTACCGGCTGATTTTTTCTCTGGTCCTAAACCAGCCTCTAAAATTTTAATCTGTTCCCGTCTTTCTGCCGGCACATCTTTTTCGTCTAATAATTGAGCGGCGATACTGACGATCACTTCCCCATTTGCGGTAAATTTTAAAGAATTACCTAATAAGTTGACCAGTATTTGGCGTAAACGGGTGACATCACTAATAATAGTATTAGGTACTTGCTCATCAATGTGATAGAGCAGTTCTATTTCTTTGTCAGCCGCTCTAGGGGCTAATAGTTCTAAGGATTCTTCAATACAGGTTTGTAAAGCTAGGGGTGTTTGTTCTAACTCTAAACGACCGGATTCAATTTTAGTAAAGTCAAGAATATCATTAATAATCGTTAATAAAGCATCCCCACTAGTTCTAATAGTTTCCACAAAATCCTGTTGTTCAGGACTTAAATCCATGTCTAATAATAAAGTGGTCATGCCAATTACCCCATTCATCGGTGTTCTAATCTCATGACTCATCATTGCTAAAAATTCACTTTTTGCCCGGTTAGCTACTTCTGCGGCTAATCTCGCTTGTTCTAAGGCTTGATTTTGTTCGGCTAATTGTTGTTTGCGCAGGGTTTCCGCTTCTAATAATTGTGCCTGGGCTAAGGTAATACCGACCTGGGCTGCCACGTCTTCTAATAGATCTATTTCATCCTGAGTCCACTGTCGCACATAGTCACACTGATGTAAAGTAATAATCCCATTCGATTGATCCTGATAAGAAGTTCTCACTGCTAACATGGAACGCACCCCTAACCGCCGACACATAGGAGTAAAGGATTTTAATAACGGATCACTATACACATCACTGGAGGCGATCGCCTTGTCTTCTCCCAGTAATTTTTCTGTATAGGGATTATAAGTCACAGAAATTTCCACATCGAGGGCAGACTCGTAACCTGGCTCCAAATATTCTGCCACACAAGGTACATGGGGATAGGGTTCCGATTGATAAGCATGAATAGAACAACGATTTACGCCAAATACTCGCCCGATCTGGGTAGCAGTTTTTTGGAATATTTCTTTACTATCTAATTCTGTCCGTACTTCCTGGGTGATTTGTTTTAATAATAAAGCCCGCTGGTATTGTCTCTGTAAGGACTCCATAGCATCTTGCCGTACAATTTCACCGCCAATATAAAGAGACATGAGTTTTAATAATTCTATGTCAATTTCTTTAAATTCGCTTCTGGGCGTGCGACTGGTGAAACTTAATGTACCGTAGGTCTGTCCGCTCACTAATACTTTAATCCCAATATAAGCCTCTACCCGCCGAATCATATAGGCTGGATGGTGTCGCCAAGTCGAATCTTTAGTAGAAGCGATCGCTAGGGGAGTATTTGTCCGTAAAACTTCCCGGTCAAAGGTTTGATCAACTGCTAAAGCATCACCCTGCGCTAACCCAAAGGGAAATTCATCCGGTAAATAGGTGGCTACTACCTCATAGCGATCGCCGACCACTCGCCCCAACAAACCCATATCCATACCTAAACGGCGAGATCCCATTTGTAACAAGGCTTCAACCCGTACAGTAAAATTCCTTTCATCTCCCACCGTCACCTGATACAGTTGGCGTAAAGCCTGGTTAATATCCTGTAAATCTGCCGACTTCTCTTGATAGTGATCAACCGGATAAATGGAACCGATCCCATAACTAATTTGCCCTGCCTGGTCAAAATATAGGTGAATTTGCATTTCCCCTAACCAAAAATCACCATCAGCCTTTAACCAGCGAATTTCTATTCTTTTCTCATTTGGTTGTTGGGAAGGCAACGGGTCACCTAATTCAGAATTACTAGCACCAGCCACGGATAAACCCTTTAACTGTGCAGCCCAAGGTAATTTTGTTACATCATCGGGGTGAACATAATCAAAAATATAGGTAGCCCAAGTATCATCAACAGAAAACCCGGTTAAGGTTGACCAACCATGATTGAGAAAAGTAAATTTGCCCTGCCCATCAGTGCGGAATAATACCACCGAAGCATCCTGATCCACCTCCTGTAAATCTTGCAGGCGACTCCTTTCTTGAATTGCTAACTCTCGCAAATTAGTAATATCAGTATGCGTACCAATAAACCGCACCGCTTCCCCACCTTCCCACAGAGCTTTTCCCCTCGCCAATATCCAAAAAATATTACCAGCCTGACCGATCATGCGATATTCAGCAGTGTAATAACTATTTTTTCTCTTCAAATGTTCTTGAATTGCCTGGGTAACCTGGTGTAAATCCTCTGGCACAACCCTAGTTAACCATTCATCTAACTTATTACCAATTTCCTCATCATCATAACCTAACATCTCTTTCCAACGAGGCGAATAATACACCTCATTAGTTTTCAAATGCCAATCCCAAATACCGTCTTGATTATTTTGTAAAGCTAAACTTGCCCGCTCCATATTCCGTTCCTGGTGAATATGGCGTTGTTGTTCAGCTACTTGATATTCCTGTAGTTGATGCACTAAATTTTCTGACTTTTCTACCCCGTAGCGAATTTGTTGCTGACTATATAAAAATACTTGATGTAAACTAGCTGGTGCAAAAATTTGTAAAATTAGCTGTTGAGGAGTTAATAGTCGCCAAGTATGAGCCGTTCCCGCTTGCCCTGGCACAATGACCGGCCTTTGATATAAATATTGCCGTAATAATTTTAAAACCTCACCTAACATGATTTGTTCATGAGCCGGCTGTTTTTCCGCTTTTTTCCCTAACCAAACCGGCTGATTTCCTAAGTTTTCTACCTTAGTTTTTTGTAAATCCAAACCCATCGCTTGCCACTGCACGACATCTTGCACACCGACCACACCGACAATTTTTGTTTGTTTTTTTGGTTGATTACTAACTGCTGGCTGATTCAAAGATGTTTGATTAGTTGATTTCTGCGGAATAGAGGCGGTAATTAATACATAGTCAGCATTATGCTGAAACATCAACTGAGTAACTTGGCGCAGAGTGCTAGTATTAGGGGTGTGAATCAGTTGCGGTGGTTGCCCTGCTTGCAAACTATCAATAGGAATCGAGTCTTCTGGTAGAAATAAACTAGCTTGATGAATAGAATTAGTTAAATTACTATGGGCCGGATTAATCACTTTGTCATTCATCTGTTGGGGTGGCACGGCCTGGGAATCGTAATTGGCCTGTAGCTGATTTACCCAGGATTCGTCTCCTGTTGACTCAACTATCGATAGATCTAAGCGGGTATGATGTCCATTTTTTTCAGAAGATTGATCAGTAGAAAAAAGACTCGGTAAAAAATTCTCTGGTGATAATAAACCAATCAAATTTCCCTGTTCATCCACTACAGGTAAATGCTGAATTTGATGTTTTTGATAAATTGCTAAAACGGCAAAAATATCTGGTATTTCTGACAGTGTTGCCATGACCACCGACCGAATCATGATTTGAGCAATAGAAAATCCTTTTAAGGGGGCTGCGATCGCCATTAATTGAATCAAATCCCGTCCGGTCAAAATACCAATTACTGGCCCTGATAGCCCATGATGCCCTAAAGAGTCAGGACCAGCGGATAGGGGATCAACCTGGGAAGGGGCAGTAAAGCCACTAGCCGACTGCATATCATGATCATTCCCCTGACTATCCATAGGTTCTATCACCAATACACATTTTTCCTGCCGCCCACTCATAGCAATAATTACATCTTCGATGGGGACATCGGCTGTAACGGTGAAAGGAGCATAATTAATGGCCTGGCAGATGGGAGGAATATACATTTTTCTCTGAGTTTTCTCCGAGGGATGTGCGGTCTGTTCTGAATCATGATCAATCATCAGGGATTCATTACATCATATCAATCTTAATATAAGTTATTTTTTTAACATCTATTAATAATTATATTAGTTAAGTATTAATATTCTTATTTGTTTCTTGGGAATTTCTATCTATCAGTTATTTCACCAAATAATTATATATAAACTATTAGTTATATTGGATAGCCAATCAAATAACTTGAAAATAACTTAATATCAATTATTTGCCAGTAGTCATAAAATTTTTAGATGATTTTATCAATAGGATTAAACAGAAAAACTTATGCTGAAAAGATTATCTAAATTGCCTGTTACTATCATGAAAGTACAGGAATTGCCTTATTCAATTGTAGATGAACTGTGATAGTAAAAAATTAAAATTTTGCTGAATAATCTGACAAAAATATGAAAAATATTCAGTAAATACAGAGCTAAATTAATGAAAATCAGCTAAACTAGCTCAAGTCTAACATTGACTAGGATCCCGTGTCAAGATGAATATCAGTCAACTCCAGGTATTGATCAAAACCAGGGAATAGTCACTAATCTATTCTTGTATATCTGTAATTTTCCGGCTATTCCCTACTAATTTAGCTAACTCTTGATATTATGAAAACTGGTGAAAATTTCCTTAAGATGTATAGAGGTAAGATCCAGTGACATTTGGAGAATTAATGGCGAAGGGCGGCCCAACTATGTGGCCCCTAATAATTTTATCAGTTTTAGCTGTCAGCACCATATTAGAGAGATTATGGTTTTGGTTTAATTTGTTTAGTAAAGAAAGGCAAATTGTCAATCGGGTATTAGAAGCCTCCCATCGGGATTGGGTGGTAGCCGGTGAAATTGCTAAACGGGCTTATCGGCAGCCAATTGGGCGTTTTCTCTATGCACCGCTCAAGTTAAATAATCCTGGTCCTGATGTGTTTGCACTTGCCTTAGAGGCTGCAGCGGAGGAAGAACTCGCTCAAATGCGCAAGGGTGACAAACTATTAGAGGGGGTGATTGCTTTATCACCTTTATTAGGTTTATTAGGTACGGTATTAGGTTTAATTCGTTCTCTCGGTTCTATTCGTTTAGGTGATATTGGTACAGCTTCCACCGCTGGTGTAACTACGGGGATTGGGGAAGCGTTAATTAGTACGGCGACTGGTATGATTGTGGCGATCCTCAGTTTAGCTTTTTATCGTTTATTTCAAGGTTTTATTTTCCATCAGATGAAGCTATTTCGTCGGGCTGGTAATGAGTTAGAGTTACTTTATCGGCAATTTTGTCAACAGGGTTTTCCTTTACAACCTCAAGCTAGTAATTTTTATGGTGAGAACCGGGAAAATTTTGATGAGCTGGTACAAAGGGATTTAGAGCAAAAATTAGCTGAAGAGGATCAGCGTCATAATGACAATAAGTTACCTAGTTGGTTAACAGGTAATCAGAATAATAATATTTCCCAACCAAAAGAATCTCAACCCAAGATTGATCCTACCATTGAGAATATTACGCCCATTGATCCGAGTGAGAATATCGCTTCTTTACCAGAGGAAAATGATCATAATAGGGAAAAACCAGATGATCAAACTAAATCTTAAATATTTGGTGAAATCATGTTGAATCATTCCCAATACTGAATATTAAGTTTTCATAAACTTAATATTTTCAAGACAAATACATTTATTCATAGATTTACTTATGAAATTAAACTCAGACTATTTACAAGAAGAAAGCCCCCGAATTGAACTGATCCCGCTGATTGATGTGATCTTTTGTATTTTGACATTTTTCCTTTTGGCGGCCTTACAATTAACCCGACAACAGGCAATTAAAGTTGATTTACCAAAAGCTAGTACAGGTAAAAGTCAACCGCAGGAAATGTTGATTGTCAGTATTGATCCGATGGGTCGCACCTATATTGAAAAGGAACCTGTTAATACGAAACAGTTAGAAATATTTGCCAAACGTTATCGGCAAGTTAATCCTAATGGCATGATTTTAATCTATGCCCCCAAGGAGTCGAAATATAATGACGTGGTGCAAGTATTAGACCTATTGCGGGAAATTGGGGGCGATCGCATTGCCTTAGCTACCTTACCCGGACCACCGAAAACCCTCTCACCCAGTTTTCCCGGTGTCAGTCCCAGTCCCTTGCCTAATAATACTGCCAGCCCTGGTAGTAGCCCCGATTTTAATCTATTATTACCAACTGCACCACCAGGCAGACTACCTGCACCACCAGGGCAAATGCCATTACCACCGGCTCCTAGAGTACCTACTGCTCCTAATACTGGTGCTAATAATTTTCCACCCCTTACTCCCGATAGTGAACAGCGTTTTTCTCCTAATGCTAACCCCAATACTAATCCCACTAATTTACAACCGATTGCCCCTGGGCGGGTACAACGGATCACGCAACCGGCAGGCGGAGAATTACCACCAATTCCGGCTGATCAAATGAATTTAATTAATCCTAATACTGGTAATCAACCACCAGTTGACAGGGAATAAATTCATCGTTTATACGGGGATAGACGATAGCTTTCAGGGTAGCCAATTATTAACTAAAAAATTATTATGACTAAATTTGTATTCGTGACCGGCGGTGTCGTTTCCAGTATTGGAAAAGGTATTGTTGCCGCCAGTTTGGGGCGTTTATTAAAATCACGGGATTATTCTGTCTCAATTCTTAAACTGGATCCTTATATTAATGTCGATCCAGGCACAATGAGTCCTTTCCAACATGGCGAAGTATTCGTCACAGAAGATGGAGCGGAAACAGACTTAGATTTAGGACACTATGAAAGATTTACCGACACTTCCATGTCCCGTCTGAATAGTGTCACCCAAGGTACTATTTATCAAGCAGTAATTAATAAGGAAAGACGGGGAGATTATCAAGGCGGTACGGTGCAAGTTATTCCCCATATTACCAATGAAATTAAAGAAAGAATCCATCGGGTCGCCCGTAATACTAACCCAGATGTGGTGATCACAGAAATCGGTGGCACAGTTGGTGATATTGAATCTCAGCCATTTTTAGAAGCAATTCGCCAATTTAAAAAAGATGTGGGGCGACGGGATGTAATTTATATTCATGTCACCCTTGTACCTTGGATTGCTGCCTCTGGTGAAATAAAAACGAAACCGACTCAACATTCAGTCAAAGAATTGCGGTCTATTGGTATTCAGCCGGATATTCTAGTCTGTCGTTGTGATCATCCCCTCAGTCAGGGTATTAAAGATAAATTATCAGGTTTTTGTAATGTGGCAGTGGAATGTGTGATCACTTCTAGTGATGCACCGAGTATTTATGAAGTACCGCTAATTTTAGAACAAGAAGGTTTAGCAGTACAAAGTCTTGATTTATTAAATTTAGAACAGCGTCAACCAGATTTAACCCAGTGGCAAACCTTAGTAGAGAAACTCTATAGTGAAAAGCCCGTAGTGAATATTGGTTTAGTTGGTAAATATATTGAACTAAGTGATGCTTATTTATCAGTGGTTGAATCCCTACGTCATGCTGCGATCGCTGTCGGTGTGGATTTACAGATTAAGTGGGTAAATTCTGAGGAAGTGGAAGTGGATGGAGCGGCGGCTTATTTACAGGATGTAGATGGTATTATTGTACCGGGCGGTTTTGGCGTACGAGGAGTAGATGGTAAAATAGCAGCGATTGAATACGCTCGCACCCAACAAGTACCATTTCTAGGATTATGTTTAGGGATGCAGTGTGCAGTAATTGAATGGGCGAGAAACTGTGCTGGTTTAGATGCCCATAGTGCCGAATTTGATCCGCAAACGCCCCATCCTGTGATTAATTTATTACCAGAACAGCAAGACGTAGTAGATTTAGGGGGAACCATGCGTTTAGGTTTATATCCCTGTCGTTTACATCCTGATAGTTTAACTTTTCAGTTATATCAACAGCAGGTAATTTATGAACGGCATCGTCACCGTTATGAGTTTAATAATGCCTATCGTAATCTATTTTTAGAAACCGGGTATTTAATTAGTGGTAGTTCACCGGATGGTAGATTGATAGAAATTATTGAGTTACCCGGTCATCCCTTTTTTATTGCTACCCAGTTTCACCCGGAATTTCAGTCTCGTCCTAATCAACCTCACCCCCTATTCTGGGGATTTATGCAGGTAGCTAGTCAGGGCAAAATACCGACTAATACACCGGCTAATAGTCAATTATTAATAGATAGTTTATCGGAGTTAGATACTCCTACAAAATAATTTAACTTTATTTAAAGAAAGTAGTGGCAATTCATGAATTGCCACTACTTTATGAATTAGGAATTGAAGAAAGCAATACGCATCCCCCCTACCAATAAGCAATAGTTGTACCATTCGCACAGGTTGGTTCATTCTCTTGTAAGAATGGTTGATTAGGCATTGTAATACCTGGTTTATCTGATATACAAGTGATAGTTAGAGTTTGATCATTTTCATCACTATCAGGTATGACAAATACACCTCCTACATAACTCATTTTATCTCTATTTCTGGCGATCGCATAACTGAATACTGTTTTATCGGAAACGATCATAGAGTATTTATAATTATTAGTCTCAATAGGAACATCAACCGTTAAATCGGCCATAGACTGAGCAAATTTACCATTATTCTCTACAAAATAAGCCTGTTGAGTATTATTAATCATAGATAAATTTGATAGAGCTTCGTTTTTAGCTTCATCTCTTTTTTTCTGTTCACACATTTCCCTAAAAAGCTGATTATTTTTACGATGATCAGCTATTTCCTGATTAATATTGAATACTTTAATATCATTCAAAGAACCAATGGTTTCTAAATTAAGTAAAGATAAACTAACAGGTGTTTCCATGGTAATCGTTGGTGAAGAATTTTCTTGACCTTCACAGGGATTTAACATTTGTGTTGCCAGAGCCATGAAATTAATTGGCTCTGCATTCATCGGTATTCTGTAGGCGACTAAATAATTTTTATTAGCAATTACTACGGTTTTTCCCTGGGTATAATAGACATTATTATAGGTAGGTGTGCCTAATAAACCTGACCAACTTTTCATCATATCAGCCATTTCTGCTAACCCACTAATACTAATCCGTCGCCAAGAATTATCGAAGTTTTTCAGTGGTAAAGTTAAGGGAATTTCTTGACCAGATAATAAGGTTTCTAATTCATTAGCTCTACTAGGTAAAGTATTCAGGGTGATGAGACTGCCAATTATTAAGCTACAAGAAGTGGCAATAATTTTTTGAATTGCAGGGGAAAGTTTACCTAATTTTTTTGCTGATTTTGGGGTTTTGTCAATCATATTTTTTAGTCTCCATAAAAATAGTTAAACATTGCTTTATCGAATTGGTAGCTTACGAATGCGCACAGAATCATCATTAATCGTCACTGCGGCTCCTTCTATTAGTTGTGTTTCCACAGTAGGTAAAATATCTAAGAGCTTTTGAGTAACTAAATCCGGTTTGACAGAAGATAGCCGTAATGTTATTAAACTAGGTAATCCATAGTTGCCGAGAGCTACTAGCATGGAAAAATCTAAGTCTTGGGTTAAAACAACTCTACCTTGTTCTCTCGCAAGTTCCAAAATTTCTACATCAGTAGCAGTCGCAGGTAACAAATCTGTAGTACGTAATATATTGTAGCCCTGTACCTCTAAAACTGCAACTGTTGCAGGGGAAATATGAACGTCGGCAATTAAACGCAGATTACTCATCTCTTAAGTCAAGCTAACAACACGATCCGATACTACCCAGGCTGCATAATTAAGAGCCTGACGAATATCTTCTTCCTCTAACTCTGGATAAGACTGCAAAATTTCTGGAACAGATAACTGACTAGCTAGTAGTTTCAGGATAAATTCTACAGTGATCCGCATTCCCCGAATCGTTGGTTGTCCAAGGCATACCGCTGGGTCGATGATAATACGATCTAGCTCTTTGATCGGCATAAGACTCCTTAAAGCATCTTAACTTTTTGACTATAATAACATAGAGTAAATTAAGGCTGAAAATTTTACTTGTTGGCTCTGTTGGCTTCAGGCTATTATTTGCCACACTCAGCCAACCCTCAACTGCGTCTTGTAAATTTTCCATAACTTCTGCCCAATAGCCACCTTCTTCGGCGGGATGAATAATAGCTTTGATTTTCATAATACTTAACCTAATTTATTTTGAGCCACAGTAGTTAATAAATCTGGTTGAGAACAAGGTTTTGTTAAATAAGCGGCCGCCCCTAAGGCTAAAGCTAATTGTTGGTGTTCATTACTGCGACAGGCGGTTAACATGACAATGGGAATATTAGTGAGAGATTGATCTTGCCGACAATGATTGAGGAATTGAAAACCATTCATTTCTGGCATTTCCACGTCAGAAATAATTAGATCAATATGATTATTTTGTTGTAATTTTTGGATAGCTTCCAGCCCGTTAGCTGCTTGAATTACTTGATAACCAGCTCGGATTAAAGTGGAAGAAATAGTTTTCCGTAAGGTTTCTGAGTCATCTACTACTAAAATAGCGGAACTACTCACGGGTATTTTTTCTGGTTCTGTTGGCTTCACTTCAATACTTTCGGTTCTTAACTTGGCTGCATCACCGGGTAATAGGCGGGAAGCACTGCCGGTACTAATATTGGGTAAATAGGTTTGGGGAGTAATGGGAGCCATACCCATGGGTTGATCAACACTTTGATCAATTAAATTGAGGGGGTCAATCACTAAGATTAGGGAACCATCTCCTAAAATTGTACAACCGTAAATATATTTAGGATAGGCGATCGCATTACCTAAAGGTTTGATTACTAATTCTTGTTCCCCAAATAATTCTTCTACTTCTAAACCCCAGGTTTTACTGTCATCATTGGTATTAGCTTGTAGGTCGGGTAACATTCCTGTTTCGTTTAATAATAAAACGGGATGGGTGGGTAAGGATAAAAATTTGGTTAAACGGGTAATATTATGCCCTTTGATCGGCATTAATTTTGCATCAGTGATCTTGGATAAACCTTGGGTCTGTGATTTATAAATCATCATATCTGATAATTTTTGTAAGGGCACAACCCGTTCATTCCAATATAAAACCCGTTGTCCTCTGGATTGTTTCACCTGATCCGGTTGGGGAATCATAATTTGAGCGATCATTTCAGAAGGCATGGCATAAACTGCATTGCCCGCCTGTACTACCATTAATTTAGCAATTGTCATAGGAATAGGAATTTGTAAAGAGAATGTTGTACCTTTGCCCACCTGCGATCGCACTAATACTGTACCTTTGATGGATTGTAATTGCGATCGCACCACGTCTAAACCGACTCCTCGTCCGGCTAAATCATTAACTTGAGCGGCGGTGGAAAAGCCTGGCTCAAATAATAAATCAATGGTGGCAGCTTCTGATAGGGTGCGAGCCTGTTCGACTGTAATAATTTCTAACTCAATCGCTTTTTGTCGGACTTTTTCTAAATTAATCCCCCGCCCATCATCGCTAATTTCAATCACCATGCGAGTTCCCTGGTTATAGGCATGAACAATAATTTGTCCCCGTTCTGGTTTACCTACTTTCCGACGCAGTTCCGGTGATTCAATTCCATGGGCGATCGCATTACGTAACAGGTGCATGAGGGGATCATAAATTTTATCCCAAACTGATTTATCCGATAAAACATCATTGCCACTAATCTGAATATCTATCGGTTTTTCCTGACTATTAGCTGCCTGTTGCAGAATACGAGGAAACCGCTGTAATAATTCGCCTAAAGGTGACATTCGAGCTTCCATTAAATCATCCCGCAGATTTAATAAGAGGCGTTGTTGTTTGACTGCGGTTTCATTACTTTCGGTGACTAATTGGGAAAGCACCTTAATCATTTCTACGGGTGAACCTTTCAGAATATTATGGCGGGGTTGTAAGTCCTCTACCTGACTTTCGGGAATAGCGGCTGTATTGACTTCTTCTACATTTACAGTAACTTTGGGTGCTTCTTGTTTTAATTGACTAACTAATTCTTTCACCGCCGTTAATAATTGTTCATTTCTAGTGGCAATGCGGTTTTGGTTAATTAATAGTTCTCCTACTAGGTGATTAAGACTATCTAATTTTTCTAGGTCAATCCGCACCGATTGTTTGACAACTGATGGACCTGTTGTTGTGGTATTTGAACGGGGGGAAGTTGTTTTATTTTCTGAGGCTTTTTTATTGGGATTATTAGTAGTATCTGATTCAGTAGTTTGGGATAAATCAGGATCAAGAGAGTTGGTTAAAGTTTCAATTACTGATTTTACAGGACTTGGTTTGGTGGTGGATGAGCTATTAGGGCTAACTCTGGGAGAATTAATACTGGGTGAATCATTTGGTGGAATAGTTACAGGTGATATTTCTTCATCCAGGTTGACAACATTTTCTGCTGGATTATCTAATATTCCACTAACTTCTAAATCACCAAATATATCATCTAGGTCTGGTAATTCGGCAGGTTCTTCTGGTGCTACTGAGTTTGATGTAATATTTGATTGATTATTTAGTTGATTATTAGCCTGAATAGCAGGTACAGTAATAGTTTCACTATCTAAGTCACCATGATCTGAATCATCATTATCTAAATCTAAATCACCTAAATTTGTTGCTAACTGATCTAAATCTTGATCTAAATCTAAGTTACTGTTTAAATTACCATTTAAGTTGCCGTTTAAATCATTATTAAAATGATCATTACTCCCCGTACCATTGAGAATTTCTGGCTGACTATGCGATTCATCATCTAAGTCTAGTAAATTTAGGTCTAAATCTTCGCTATTTGTTTCGGCAAAACTTGGCGCACTTAAATTAACTGGTTGAATATCTTTTTGAGTATCCTGAATACCATTGCGATCGCCCTGATTATCAGTATTAATCACATGATTAGGATCAGCTACCGCCATGCCAAACTTGCTCCAACCGGGTGAAGGGGAACCTCCTTCAGTGCGATCGCCCGCTAAAACAGCCTGTTTCCCTTTATTCCAATCAGATAAAGCTAAAGAAGCAATCTCTAAAACCTCATGGGGATAATCATTTAAAGCTGAGAGAAACTGGCGAGAAATTGCTAAGAAACCAGGTAAATTTAAAGACTCTGCTAAACCGACAAAAACTTCTGCCTGACTAGTAAAACTAGTTTTAATATTCTCCAGATCACCACTATTATAAACCGTCTGTAATTCTGCTATTTTATCCGTCACCCCCGCCTCAAAAATTGACAGCGTAATATCAAACCCCAACTCAGCAGCCGTTGGCATCCGAGTCTCTTCCCCCATGAAATCCCCTAACTTTTCTTTACATGAGGCAAATACCCCGGCTGCCCGATCCAAAATTTCCTGGGAATCAATTTTTGTGCCCCCTACCTCCGCCATCAGAGGTTCCCGTAAACACTCATAACCCTCAAATAATAATTGTTCTAATTCTTTATCTAAATCAATTTCTGGATTATATAAGGCCTTAAATACATCTTCTAAATAGTGGGCAACAGTTTTAATAGTATCCAGTCCCACACTAGCCGCCGCTCCTTTTAAGTTGTGGGCAGAACGCATTAAACCATGAACTTTTTGAATACTGTAACTATCCTGTAAATCTAATAACCCCTGTTCTATATTCTGCAATAATTCCGGGGCCTCAGTCAGGAAATATACATAACCTTCATCTTGAATCGTTTCGTGTTGTGATATGGTTTGCATAGTTTACCGCTCTTGATATGACTTTACTATGGGGTTTTTTATTGGGGACGCTGCAATACAGCCAGATGATTAATAAAGATTGGTTAGAAGAAATAGTTTTTCTTCATCTATCATAATGCTAATTAGTGACTTTTCATTCTTAATCACTTTGCTATTGTCATAAATTATTAGTAATTTGTCTGTTATGCTCAAGATGATCGAAAGAAACCGGGTTTTTCTGTTAATCTTTGGAAAAAAACAGTTCAAGATAAAAACCCGGTTTCTAATTTTTATTTTTGACCACTCGCCACTAAAATATCAGGGGATAATACCTGATTTAATTTACCGCTACGATAACCTTCTAAATCTAAAGTGACGTAAACAAAACCAAAATTTTGCAAAGTTTTCACTAATTCTGATAAATCTATCGCCATGAGAAAATCTTTGATTTGTGCTGGTGGTAATTCAATGCGAGCGGTATCCTGTTCTGAGCGGACCCGTAAATTATTTATGCCTAAATTGCCAGCTATTTTGCGTAAATAATTTTCCGCTCTGCCGACCCGTTGTAATTTTTCCACTGTAATATGTTCACCATAGGGAAAACGGGAACTTAAACAGGGTTGAGCCGGTTTATCCCACCAAGGCAATTCTAAATATTTCGCCACAGCTCGCACATCTAATTTACTCATACCCACTTCCGCTAAGGGCGATCGCCCCCCCCGTTCTTTGGCAGCCTGAATACCAGGGCGATAATCCTGCAGGTCATCGGCATTCACCCCATCAATCACATAGGGATAACCCCTGTCCAGAGCCAAAGGCTTCAGGGTATCATGCAATTCACTTTTACAAAAATAACAACGATTTACCGGATTAGAAGTGTAATTAGGATTATTCATTTCATCAGTAAAAACCTGTTCATGATTAATCCCAATCACTATCGCCTGATTCTTCGCATCCTCTAAATCCTCCGACAACAAGGAAGGAGAAACCGCTGTCACAGCCAATGAGCGATCGCCCAAAACATCATAGGCAACCTTAGCCACCAAAGTGCTATCAATGCCACCAGAATAAGCAACTAAAGCGCGTTCCATCTGAGCAAAAATATTTTTTAATTCAGCTAATTGTGTGAATTGACGAGAAGATAAATCTGTCATAGTTAATATTTATTTATTTTTTATTTTAGAAGTATTTTTAACTATAACAACAATCAACAATTTCTGGGAAATAAGATTCAATCTTTCTCATTCCCTATTCCCCTAAAATTCCCTGCGAGAAAAAATCGCCGTCGCCAAAGATAACAAAAGAACGATATATAAAAGAGCGTAACCCAAATTAGTAAAAGACGTTACCAAATTAGGAATTTGTCCATAAACCGCATCATTTTTAATATCCAGCCGAGATAAATCAGGCAAAATCACATATAAACCCGTCATAAACTTTTCAATCCCAGGATTTTTCGTTAATTTACCCAAAGTCAATAAATCCCGACTAAAATTCCCCATTAAATACACAGCAAAAGTCAATAAAGTTGCCAATAAAGAACTAGTGAATACACCAAATAAAATACCGACTGCCGTTAATAAAGACAATTCCACAAATAGGAAAAATGAGGCAACAATTAAACTATTAACCGGAAAAGTAATTTTACTGAGATATAAAATAACAAAATAAATCATCGTCATCGCCGTGATCAAAATCGCTAATACAGCAGATAAACCAATATGTTTACCGACGATTAATTCTGATTTTCTCAAAGGTTTAGCAACCAGATTATAGACAGTCCGCTTTTCAATTTCCTTATTTACTAAACCTGTGCCAATAAAAATTGTCACCACTAAACCCAAAACCCCAATCGCAGCAATGCCAATATCTAAGATAATTTTTCTTTCTGTATTAGCGGCTAATTCTGGTATTAAGCGGACAGTCACCGCCATGACCACTCCAAAAAATACAATGATATATAATACTCGGTCCCGAATTACTTCCCAAAATACATTTTGGGCGATCGTCAATATTCTACCAATATTCATAAAAATCCTTTGATCCTTAATAAAATAAAATTAATCCAGAATAAATACAAGCAATGGGCTTGATGAGCTTTGATATTTACCGATTAGTTTGACTATTCGGTAGTATTTGGTATGATTTCCTTTTTAATTGGTTCACATTTTATTATATTAGTGTTAATTGGTAAAGCAAGATTATCACCAGGATTATTATTAGGATTATTACCAATCCGAGAGTTATTATTCAGATCATTAGGATTGGTATTATTAGGATTATTATTGGGTAAATTATTGGGTTGATCTGGCGGGAAGTAATTTTTTAAGAAATCAAGAAAATCGGTCATAAATTTTGGTAAGCGGGGAAAAACAAAATTAAATGGCTCTTTATTTGTTTGATTATTTTGGGGATTAGGTCTATTAAAAGTTCCTCTATTTTGATTATTAATACCAGGTAAGTTATTAGAATTATTAGGATTATTTAACCTTGAATTATTGGGATTATTTAACCTTGAATTATTATTAATATCCTGTTTTGGTAAATCTTGATTATTCCAGCCTGAATAAATTTTTTTTAATTTTTCAGCATTATTATGTCTATTATAGGGAGAGGCAAACTGCGGACATCGCCTTAATTTTTTACTCAAATCACTAATATTAGGGTTAAAACAAAAGGCTGTAAATTCATTGACTGGCCGATGGTTTTCCGGTAGAGGTTTATGCTTAGGAATATGTGTTGTTGGTGGTATTGGTTTAACTGGTTTAAGAGGTTTTTCACAGTTCCTCAATGACCGTTTTAATTGACTTTCAGGTATAAGTTTACCATGCTGATCGGTGGTAGGTTGATTTGGGTCAAGACAGCCAGGACCCAATACAGGTGGTTTTCTTACTTGAGAAACAGGGGTGAATTTATATAAATTATTTCTTTTAAATTTATTAATATCAGAATTATTATAGTTATTGCTCCAGTCTAGTAGGGGCAATTCATGAATTGCCCCTACTGTATTTTGTGGATTAATAAAGGAATTTGTAGAAGGTCTAATAACACATATTCTAGTTAAATAAAAGTCATTTTCTTCCAATTTTGGTCCTTTCCACCGTAATCTAAATTTCACATTAAAACCTGATGCAGAGGAAACAACTTGAGGAGTTTCAAATTGCCAAAATTTAATTTCTTTAACACCAGATAAATTCTTTTTTACCGTATCAAAATTAGACATTATTCTTGATTTTAATTGGTCTGGTGATCTGGTTAAGTATTCTTGTTCAGCTAATTCTTTACCTAATACTTTTTCCAATTCATTTAAAATAGTTACCCCAAAATATTGATTAACGTCATTATTATTACTTGAATTATTAGGTAATTGACTAGTTAATTGATTGGCTGACTGATTAATACTACCTAATCTATTATTAGATAAATTAGCAGATAAATTATTAGATTCACTGATAAATGATTGAGAATTGAATACTTGGTTATTAGAACCCTGACTAGGTAATTGTTGTCTATTGGGAGAAGGTGAAGATTTATTCCTGGAATTGTGGCGAATAGAATCTAATTTGATCACAAAATTACTATTATCCATATTTTGTTGACGAAAAGAAGGATATTCTTTTAACCAATCATTGACTAAAAAGTGCATGGCTAACCAGGAACTAAATAAAAAACTCGATAATAAGTAAATAAAAAATGTTGGGTTAATGATATTATCGGCATTTACTTTACCTTTTTTTCTAAAAATTTCATATAATAAGGTGAAACATAAATATAATATTGGGATAAAAATAATAGCTGTATTTTGTAATTTAGTCGGTAAATTATTATATAGAAGAATACTAATAAAAATAGTAGATAATAAGGGGCTTAAACTAAATTTTCCCCACACAAAAGGCGGTTGATTCGTTCGCCAACTAATAGCAATTATTAAGCAAATCAGAGACCCAGTAAATAATAATTTATTAAGAGAATCTGCTGGTTTAAATACTGTATTAATTACCCCTAAAATTCCTAAGATAAATGAGACGATCAGAAAACTCATCCAGTGGAATAGTCGGGGAGGAGTTAAAACTAACTGAATAATTTTTAATATTTTGGCAATTTGTAAAAATCTTAACATTTTATTATGATCTTCTTAATACTATTAAAATAATGACAATAGTCACATTAGTACAGAGATGAGCAACAAATACAGCTTGAGCTTGGTTAGCAATTATTTGTTGATGAATACCGCGCTTAAATATTTCATAGGTAGGTTTTGGTTTTAATAAGGTTTGCCAACTTTGCCAATTATTTAATGGTATGCCTTGACTATTAGGTGGCCGAATTGTCTCTAATATTTGTAATATTTGCCATTTGAGAAAATAAGCTAAGGCAAATGTAATTAAAGCTAAAAATAATATAAAACTAGGGGATTGATTTTTACCAAATAATACTAATAAAATAATTGTTTCTTTAAAACTATCAAATTTACTAGAATTAACACTAGTAAAAAAGTAGAAAAAAGCTAACCACCCTAAACAGGTAACTAATAAATTAACTATGGTGGCATATTGCGCACTTAATTTTTTACCATAATAAGACGTTTTATTGAGAAACCATGCCTCTATTGCTATGGATATGAGCAATACTAATGTTTGAATCCATATTAAACGTAGTGGTAAAATATTCATTATTTAATATGACTAACTTTAATTAGTGAAATACATTTTTGGCGAAATTTTCCGCAGTTACCTCGTTAAATCATTCTGCTAATTATCCTGCCAATTTTTCTGAAAATTATGATAATAAACTATGATAATAAACTATTATATTCTACAACTCATTAATATTTAGCAATTACTACTTTTGATATGAATACAAGAAATGGTATTGGCATTAAAACCGCTCAAGCCCGCTCGGAACGTCAAGTTGGACAAATTCATGTTTATGATGGGGCCAGTAAGGGGAAATCCCAGGCGGCTTTGGGGGTGGTATTACGTTCCATTGGTATGGGTATCAATACCGATGAACTGACCCGCATTTTATTACTACGTTTTTTGAAGGGTCCTGGCCGTCCCTATGATGAGGATGCGGCGATCGCAGCTTTACAAAAAGGGTTTCCCCATTTGATTGATCAGGTGAGGACTGGTCGGGCAGAATATTTTGGACCGGAGGAAATTACTAAGTTTGATCAGGCGGAAGCTCAACGGGGTTGGGATATTGCGAAGGGGGCGATCGCTTCTGATTTATATTCGGTGGTTGTCTTGGATGAAATAAATCCAGTATTAGATTTAGGTTTGTTATCCGTGGAAGAGGTGGTGCGAACTCTCAAAAATAAACCAGAACATATTGAAATTATTGCCACAGGCCGGGCGGCTCCCCCCGATTTATTAGAAATTGCCGATTTACATTCAGAAATGAAACCCCATGAACATCCCACGGCGATCGCTAATGGGATTACTGGTATTGAAATATATACGGGAGCGGGTAAGGGTAAATCTACCAGTGCTTTAGGTAAAGCCTTACAAGCGATTGGCCGGGGTATTAGTCAGGATCAATCACACCGGGTATTAATTATGCAGTGGTTAAAAGGAGGGGCTGGTTATACGGAAGATGCGGCGATCGCAGCTTTACGCCAGATTTATCCTAATTTAGTTGATCATTTACGCTGTGGCAGCGATCAAATAGTTTGGCGGGGGCAACAAAAGGAAATTGATTATGTAGAAGCAGAACGGGGCTGGGAAATTGCTAGGGCGGCGATCGCTTCTGGTTTGTATAAAACTATTATTCTGGATGAGTTAAACCCGACGGTTGATTTGGAATTATTACCAGTCGGACCAATAGTAGAGGCGCTATTAAGAAAACCCAAAGACACTGAAATAGTGATCACCGGACGTTGTTTAAATCCGCCTGCCTATTTTGATTTAGCGAGTGTGCATTCTGAAGTATTTTGTCATAAACATTATGCTAATCAAGGTGTCGAATTAAAACGGGGTGTGGATTTTTAATAAATTTCTTTAAATTAAATATAGCGGTTTTCCTCCTGGGGTAGTAGGGGCAATTCATGAATTGCCCCTACGGTCGGTTTATTAACAGATTCTTGTACATCGATAGGTTGCAGTTGGCTATACTTGTTATCATAAATTTGGGATAGACTAATAGCTAAACTATTGTTGCCCGAATAATTATGCTAACACCCCAACAGCCTCGATCTGTAGCAGAAAATCGAGTTTCCCATAACTATGAGCCAAATAGTCTTAAAAAAATAGAATCAGAATTGGAACAACACAAGTTAGATTTTCAGGTAGTTAACCGAGCTTTAGCAGTTTTAAGCGCTTGTACTCAAGCTGTTATTCGTGCTACCAATGAAATGACTCTGCTGCAAACTCTTTGTGAGTTAATTACGCAAGAAGCCGCTTATCGTATGGCTTGGGTGGCTTATGTTTGCCATGATCAAAATAAAACTGTGAAACCAATGGCTTGGGCTGGCTATGAGGCTGATTACCTAGAACATATTAATATTACTTGGGCCGATACAGAACGAGGTAGGGGGCCGACAGGTAGATCGATTCGTTCAGGTCAGCCGGTTGCCTGTCAAAATATGTTGAATGATGACAATTTTGCACCTTGGCGAGAAGCAGCCCAACAGCGAGGTTATCAATCATCCTTGGTATTACCGCTGTTTAATAATGGGGAAGTATTTGGTACCTTAAATATTTATTCAGCGGAGGCTTATGCTTTTAATCCTAAAGAGGTTGAGTTATTAACCCAATTAACTGATAGTTTAAGTTTTGGTATTCTGGCATTACGAGCAGAAGAAGCTCTAAGACAAAGTGAGCAACGCTATCGTTTATTAGCAGAAAATATTAATGATTTAATTTGTCTGCATGATCCAGAATATCGTTATCTTTATTTAAGTCCTGCTTGTGAATCTTTACTTGGTTATACTAGTGATGAATTAATTGGTAAAAATCCTTATATTTTATTGCATCCTGATGATCGGGAGCGGGTTGTGCAAGAATTTCAGACTCTTACTTTTGATAAAAATATTTCTATTACCTATCGAATTATGCAAAAATCAGGTAAATCTATTTGGTTAGAAACTCTCACTAAACCGATAATTGGTGAAGCTGGTAATATTGTACAAATTCAAACAACTTCTAGGGATGTGACAGAACGCATTATTGTGCAAGAGCGTTTCAAATATGAAGCATTACATGATTCACTGACGGGCTTACCGAATCGTAATCTCTTGATGGAACGATTGAAATTAAGTATTAACCGTATGCAGAATTTTGACGGTTATCACTTTGCTGTTTTATTTCTTGATCTCGATAGATTTAAAGTGATTAATGATAGTTTAGGACATTTAGTTGGTGATCAGGTATTAATCACAATCGCCTATAAACTTCAGTCTATTTTACGATCAACTGATGTAGCTGCTAGAATAGGCGGTGATGAGTTTGTTATTTTGTTAGATGAAATTCAAGGAATAGAAGAAGCTATTAGAGCAACTGAGAAAATTTTTGCCACACTCAATACATCATTAAAACTAGAAGCTAGGGAAATTTATATTAATACCAGTATTGGTATTGTATTTGGCACAAGAGAATATATGCAAGCCTCAGATTTGTTACGAGATGCTGATATTGCTATGTATCGGGCAAAAAATCAGGGAAGAGCTAGGTATGAAATTTTTAATCAAACCATGCACGTTGAAGTGATTAATCGTCTCAATTTAGAAAATGATCTACGGAGGGCGATCGCCCTAGAAGAATTTTTAGTATATTATCAGCCGATTATTGATCTGAATAATAATTGTTTAATTGGTTTTGAAGCATTAATCCGGTGGCAACATCCCACCCGTGGTTTTATTTCTCCTGGTGAATTTATTCCCTTAGCGGAAGAAACAGGATTTATTGTCACCCTTGATAGTTGGGTTTTATCTACAGCGTGTCAACAATTAGCTCTCTGGCATAAAAAATTTCCCGATCAGCATCCCCTCAAAATGAGTATTAATCTGTCTGCGCAGGATCTGAGTAGAAGTAATTTAATTGAAGAAATTGATCATGTTTTAGCAAAAAATGGTTTGGCAGGTGATGCACTCACTTTAGAAATTACAGAAAGTCTCTTAATTGAAAATATTAATAAAACTATTGATTTATTAACAGAACTGAAGTTACGTCATATTCAAATTAGTATTGATGATTTTGGCACGGGATATTCCTCTCTCAATTATCTACATCGTTTTCCCTTGGATAATTTAAAAATAGATTATTCTTTTATTAGTCAGATGCAGGCCGATAATCGTAATTATCAAGTGGTTAGCACTATTATTAATTTAGGTCATAACCTTGGTTTGCAGGTGATTGCTGAAGGGATTGAAACAGCACAACAAGTTGCATGGTTACGAGAATTTAATTGCGAATTTGGTCAAGGCTATTTATTTGCCAAACCTTTATCAGCGGAAGAAATTGAGATCAACTTTCTGCAAAACTCTAGGGGTAATTCATGCAATTCTATGTAAATCATCATAATTTAATTATGACATAAATGTAGGAATCAAGACTATTGTACTCCAAATATAGCGGTATAAATACGATTCCCCTAACCCTCTTATCAAGGGAGGAAAAGAAAAGAATTAATCAAAGCCATCTTATTAAGGGAATTTGGGGGATCAGAAGAATTGGTCTATTCTAGATCAAAAACCCCTATATTTACCGCAAATTATTTAAGATTGCTATATACATGATCAATTATAATACAAGATTATATTTTAAAGATAAACTGAAATTTAATTATGCGTAATTCTTTTGGCGTAAAGTTAGGTATTTCTATTATTCTATTAACGGTAGGGTTAACTACTATTAGCCTTTACTATTTTTATTCAATTACTGCTAACTTAGTACAACGTCAAATAGCCGGTCGTATTAAGGATATTGGTAGTAACAGCACTTTTTTATTTAGTCACCTAGATCGGCAAAATATTGTTAAGTTAAAACAAGCAATTGATCAGCATTCTGAATTTTCTCTAGCGGCGGTGCAAAAATTACCACTGGGCGGCACTTTAAATAGTTTGACACCCGCCCAAATTCAGGAATATCAGTCAACCCCGGAATTTAAAAGTATTGTCCAAATTTTAAGAAAAATTCACTATGCCAGCCTCAATCACATTACACCCCTCAAAGATTTTTATCCTCAAAAATTTGCAGCTTATCCCGATGCCGTTTTACCTTATATTCTGATCACTACGCCTGAATCACCAGATCGAAAATTTCTCAAATTTCTGGCATCCTTTGCACCAGATCCAGAGGGCAGTGATTGGCCGGGTAATCCTATTGGTAATCTTTATGTACCAAATTCTCCCATCTTTGATCAGGCTTTTCAAGGGGAAATGCACGTGGCGAAAGATTATTATACAGATAGTTTTTACCGATCTATTACGGCTGCTATTCCCATTAAAGATGAACAGGGTGAAACGATTGCCCTATTATGTTTAGATTATTTAGCTGGCAGCGGACACGATGAAATTAGAAATTTGAAATATATTTCTCTCAGTATTATTCTTATTAGCTTAATTCTGTCGATTTTATTATCTATTCTATTAGCTCGTTATTTAGGCTATCCGATTCAACAGTTACAAATAGCAGCCCAAAAAGTGCAGGCTCAAAATTATGATGTCAGCATTGATATTAAACGTAAAGATGAATTAGGGGTACTGGCAGAAGTTTTTAATTTGATGGTGGCGGATGTGCGGAGTTATGCCGAAAGACTGGAACAAAAGGTTGCCCAAAGAACTCAAGAATTAGCGATCGCTAAGGAAAAAGCAGAAGTTGCTAATCACGCCAAAAGTACTTTTATTGCTAATATGAGTCATGAATTACGCAGTCCCCTCAATGCGATTATTGGCTTCGCTCAAGTAATATTACGCACGCAAAATTTACCCCAAGAAGAATATGAAAATGCCAGAATTATTCAGAATAGTGGAGAATATTTATTAACTTTAATTAATGATATTCTGGATTTTTCTAAAATAGAAGCGGGTAAGACGACTCTTAATTTCAAAGATTTTGACCTGCATCACTTGTTGGATGATTTGGAGGATATGTTATCTTTAAGATCATCCCATGCTAATTTAGAATTAATTTTGCACCGTAATACTGATTTACCCCGCTATATTCACACCGATGAAGTGAAGTTACGACAGGTATTATTAAATTTATCGAGTAATGCTATTAAATTTACTCAGCAAGGTCAGGTCGTTATTAGTGTTAATTCCAGATTTGATCCTGAAACAGATCATTATATTTTAAATTTTCAGGTGTGTGATACAGGCATCGGTATTAGTCAGACAGAATTATCCCAATTATTTATCGCTTTTTCTCAAACTAGTTCCGGTAAAGAATCGTTGGAAGGCACAGGTTTAGGTTTAGTGATTAGTCAACAATTTGTCCAGCTATTAGGTGGTAATATTACGGTTGAAAGTGAATTAGGTGAAGGGGCTTGTTTTCAATTTTCCATTCCCGTGAAATTAGCTAAGACTCAAGTAAATTATTCGGCTATTCAGCAAAAAGAAGTTTTAGGTTTAGTGCCAAATCAACCACAATATAGAATTTTGACGGTAGATGATAAAGCGATTAATCGTCAATTATTAGTAAAACTTCTGAGTCCCTTGGGTTTTGGTCTGAAAGAAGCGAATAATGGAGAAGAGGCGATCGCCCTGTGGGAAAGTTGGCAACCGCATTTAATATTCATGGATATGCGGATGCCGGTGATTGATGGTTATGAGGCAACTAAATATATTAAAAGTCATGTGAAGGGTAGTGCCACTGCTATTATTGCCTTAACTGCTAGTGTATTAGAGGAAGAAAGGGCAATGGTTTTATCAGCGGGATGTGATGATTTTATGAGAAAACCTTTTCAAGTTAATACTATTTTTGATATTCTACATAAACATTTGGGAGTGAAATATATTTATGCGGAAAATTTAGAGATAGATGACAATTCTCTCACCGAAATACCTTTAACAACTGATTTATTAGAAGAAATACCTAGTGCATGGTTAAATCAATTATTTCAAGTAACATTAGCTGGTGATGATAAAGAAGCATTGATAGTAATTGCTGAAATTGCTGAAACTCATAGCGATTTGGCTAATATTTTAACTAAATTAGTGCGACAATATCAGTTTGAGCCAATTATTGATCTAATTGAACCTTTGATCAATGATCAATAAACCACTTATTTTCACTAGTTAAAAACGCTGATCTAGCAATTTGCATTTTAGCGACGTACAAGAATCTGTGAATAAACTGAACGTAGGGGCAATTCATGAATTGCCCCTACTACCCCAGGATGAAAACTCTATATTAACCTAGATCAAAAACCGCTATAACCATTAATATAGGATCAATACAAAATTTATGGAAATACTGAAAAAAACTCGCTCAATTCCTCTTAGATTATTATTAATTATTCCCTTTGTCTTACAAATATTAGGAGCTGTAGGATTAGTCGGTTATTTATCCTATCGTAATGGTGAAAAAGCAGTAGAAAGTATTGCTCAACAGTTAATGGATCAGGCAGGTAATCGGATTAAAGACCATCTTGATCATACCTTGGAAATTCAACGGCAAACTATAGCGGTGAACTATCAGGCTTTCCAACAGGGGGTCATTAACCTGAATGACTTTGCTTCTCTACGTCAATATTTTTGGCAACAGATTAATTTATCTCCCAATCTCACCATGAATATGTTTGGCAATGAACAAGGAGAAATGCTATCCTATCACCGGATTCTTAGCCCAGAATATTTGGCTGCATCACGGCAACTGACTGGGGAAAATTTGCAAATAGGAACTATATTTTTCCAAGAAAGTAGATTGCCAGATATTCAAAAACGTCGGTTCTATTTATTAGATGCTCAAGGTAAAAATCAAAAATCAGTAAAATTTCAAGGCTTAATAGATACACGACAAACTGATTGGTATAAAGATGGTAAAGTTGCCACGAAACAAACTTGGTCACAGATTTACCTGTATAAATTACCAATTCTTTTGGGATTAAGTGCGATCATGCCAGTTCGTGATAATCAGGGCAAATTACAAGGTGTTTTCAACAGTAGCATAACTTTAGATGGCATTAGTACCTTTTTAAATAATCTGAAATTTTCCCCTGCCGGTCAAACATTTATTATTGATCCTGGTGGCGATTTAGTGGCAACCTCAACCAAAGAAACTCCCTATCTTAAGGATCAGCAAGGTAAACCTATTCGTTTACCCGTCATTCAAAGTACCAATGATTGGACGAGGGCGATCGCCCTTTACCTGCAAGCAGAATATGGAGATTTTCAACATATTCCTAAAAACCTCCAGTTCACAGTGAAAGTGCCGGGTAATAATTTATTTGCTCAAGTCTTATCTTATCAGGATCAATATGGATTGGATTGGTTATTGGTGACAGTAATTCCGGCCTCTGATTTTATGGGAAAAATTAATGCTAATACTAAAATTACTTTCTTACTTTGTCTCTTAACTTTGGTAATTGCGACGGGTTTAGGGATCATTACTTCCAATTTAATCGCTACACCGATCCAGCAATTGAGTCAAGCTAGTCGGGCGATCGCTACTGGTCAACTTGATCAGGTGGTAAAAATCAAAGGTATTTTTGAATTACAGACTTTAGCCCATGCTTTTAATCAGATGGCAAGTCAGTTACAAAACTCTTTTGAAACTTTAGAAAATCGGGTACATGAACGCACAGCGGAATTAATGGTGGCTAAGGAAAAAGCCGAGGTTGCTAATCAGGCGAAAAGTACCTTTATTGCCAATATGAGTCACGAATTGCGATCGCCCCTCAATGCTATTCTGGGATTTTCTCAATTAATGTTACGGACAAAAAATTTACCGAATGAACAATATGAAAATGCTGGAATTATTCAAAGAAGTGGCGAATATTTATTAACCTTAATTAATAATGTCTTAGATTTTGCCAAAATTGAAGCCGGTAAAACGACCTTAAATCAAAAAGATTTTGATCTATATCAATTACTAGATGATTTAGAGGATATGTTGCACTTAAGAGCGGTGAGTGTTGGCTTAGAATTAATATTTGATCGAGCGGCAGATTTACCCCATTATATTCATAGCGACGGGGTGAAGTTGCGACAAGTATTATTAAATTTATTAAGTAATGCGATTAAGTTTACTGAAGCCGGTGGCGTAATTCTTAGGGTTAATTCTGTTTTTGATCAAGAGACTAAGCATTACATTTTAGATTTTAACATTAATGACACAGGTGTGGGAATAGCACCATCAGAATTATCCCGATTATTTGAGGCTTTTAGTCAAACCAAATCAGGGCAAGAATCTCAAGAGGGAACGGGTTTAGGTTTAGCGATTAGTCAGCAATTTGTCAAATTATTGGGCGGTAATATTACTGTAACTAGTGAATTAGGTAAGGGAACAACTTTTCAATTCTCTATTAAAGTGACAGCAGCACGAGCCAGTATTAATCATCAAAATATGAGTGAAAAACTAATTCTAGGTTTAGCCCCTGATCAACCAATTTATCGAATATTAGCAGTAGATGATAAACCTGTTAATCAAAAATTATTAATCAAATTATTATCCCCTCTAGGTTTTCAGGTAAAAGCCGCTAGTAACGGAGAAGAAGCGATCGCCCTGTGGGATAGTTGGCAACCGCACTTAATATTTATGGATATGCGGATGCCGATTATGGATGGTTATGAAGCGACTAAATATATTAAAAGTCATGTGAAGGGTCATGCCACAGCGATTATTGCCTTAACTGCCAGTGTATTAGAGGAAGAAAAAGTCGTAGTATTATCAGCTGGTTGTGATGATTTTATGAGAAAACCTTTTCAAGAAGAAACTATTTTTCATATTCTTAATAAATATTTAGGGGTGAGATATATTTATGAAGAAATTGGCGAATCTCAAGTGGTAGAATTTTCTGAAAAATTAACAGGTAAAGATTTGCAAATAATGCCTCAAGAATGGTTAGAGAAATTATTAGAAGCCACCTTAGAAGCTGATGATGAGAAGGTTTTACAAATTATAGAAGAATTACCGGAAACTGAAGTAAAATTAACAAAAAGTTTAACTAAATTAGTGTATCAATATCAATTTGAGCGAATTATGGATTTAATTGAACCTTTGATCAACCATGAATAAACGATGAATAAACAAATATTCCGTAAAATTCCTCAAGTCCCCCTCAGATTACTATTAATTGCCCCCTTTGTCTTACAGGTTGTCGGGGCAGTGGGATTAATCGGTTATTTTTCTTATCGGAGTGGGCAGGCTGGTATTAATGATGTCGCTTCCAAATTACACTCTGAGATCGCCCACCGGATTAAAGATAATCTGATTACATTTACTAATGTACCTTATTTAATGGCTAAAATTACTCAAGCTGATATTCGTCAAGGTAAATTAGATATAGAAAATCCTCAAGCTCTCGGCAAACACTTATGGTCACAATTACAATTATCTCCTAGTCTCACTTTTAACTCTTATGGTAATAAAAAAGGTGAATACGTCGGGGCAAATCGGGACTTTAAAGACGGAGTGGTAAGGATTCGTTTTGACAATTCCAAGGATCAAAAGTATAGCTACAATTATAATACAGATAATCAAGGTAATCGGACGACACTTCATAGGACTTATCCCAAGTTTTTTCCTAAAAAATATATTGATGGTTTATATCCACCTAATAAAAAAATTAATAATAATCCTACTTGGTATCCTATTTATAAACACGGTACACGAGATAGTTTAGGTTTTGGTGTTTCTATTCCAATTTATAATAAAAAAGGAGAATTTGATGGGGCAATATGTGCAGATTTAGCTCTTAATCAACTGAGTGATTTTCTCCATAATTTAAAAATTGGTAATACGGGACAGGCGTTTATTATGGAAAGGGATGGCAAGTTAGTAGCTCTTTCCAATTTAGAGAAACCTTATAGTGATAATAGTAAGTTAGTATATGGTGAGCCTGTATCTCGGTTGTCAGCCAGTGATAGTAAAGATCCCTTAGTGCAAGCAACAGCTAATTATTTAAAAACTGAATTTGCAGATTTTCATCAAATCAAGCATCAACAAGAATTTAATTTTTTATTAAATGGCAATAAACAATTTTTGAAAGTTTTACCTTTTCAGGACGGTAGAGGTCTTGATTGGTTAGTAGTAGTGATTATTCCTGAATCTGATTTTATGGAACAAATTAATATTAATAACCGTAATACTATTTTATTGTGTTTGTTAACTTTAATAATTGCTACAGTATCAGGAATTGTCACCTCAAATTTGATTGCTAAACCAATTAAGAATATTAGTCAAGCTAGTCAGGCGATCGCTAATGGTGAACTAGATCACCAGGTAAAAATTAAGGGGATTAAGGAATTGGTAATTTTAGCGAATGCCTTTAATAGTATGGCTGATCAGTTAAAAACATCTTTTGCTACGTTAGAAAATCGGGTAGAAGAACGGACAGCCGAGTTAGTGATTGCTAAGGAAAAAGCAGAAGTAGCAAATCAGGCAAAAAGTACCTTTATTGCCAATATGAGTCACGAATTGCGGAGTCCCCTTAATGCCATTATGGGATTTTCTCAATTAATGTTACGTAATAAAAACCTACCGCAGGAACAGTCAGAGAATGCTGGAATTATTCACCGCAGCGGGGAATATTTATTAACGCTGATTAATAATGTATTAGATTTTGCTAAGATTGAAGCCGGTAAAACGACTTTAAATAAAAAGGATTTTGACTTATATCAATTACTAGATGATTTAGAGGATATGTTGTCTTTAAGGGCAACAAATGCTGGCTTAGAATTAATATTTGACCGAGCTAATAATTTACCCCGTTATATTGACGGCGATGGCGTAAAGTTACGACAAATATTATTAAATTTATTGAGTAATGCGATTAAGTTTACTGAAACAGGCGGAGTTATTCTGCGAGTTAATTCTGTTTTTGATTATCAAACAGAATACTATACTTTAGATTTTAATATTAATGATACAGGTGTAGGAATTGCCCCAGCCGAATTATCTCAACTATTTACAGCGTTTTCTCAAACTAAATCAGGTCAAGAAGCCCAAGAGGGAACGGGTTTAGGTTTAGCGATTAGTCGGCAATTTGTGCAGTTAATGGGCGGTGATATTACTGTGACTAGTCAATTAGGCGAGGGAACAACTTTTCAATTTTCTATTCAAGTGAAAGCTGGTCAGGCTAATATTAATCATCAAAATATTCATGAAAAACGAGTGATCAGCTTGGCTGCCAATCAACCTATTTATAAAATATTAGCGGTAGATGACAAACCAATTAATTGCCAATTATTAGTTAAATTACTAACACCTTTAGGATTTGACGTACAGCAAGCCAGTAATGGTCAAGAAGCTATAAATATTTGGGAAAGTTGGCAACCCCATTTAATATTCATGGATATGCGGATGCCGGTGATGGATGGTTATGAAGCGACTAAATATATTAAAAGTCATGTAAAAGGTAGTGCCACAGTGATTATTGCTTTAACTGCTTCTATCTTAGAGGAAGAAAAAGTGATAGTATTATCAGCCGGCTGTGATGATTTTATGAGAAAACCTTTTCAAGAAGAAGCTATTTTTAATATGCTTAATAAATATTTAGGGGTAAATTATATTTATGAAGAAACTACAGCATCTCAAATTGATCAACCATCAGAAACCTTGACATTTGAAGATTTTAGAATAATGCCTCAAGAATGGTTAGAGAGATTTCTGCAAGCAAATTTAGAAGCTGATGATCGCATTGTTTTAATGATTATGCAGGAAATACCTACAACAGAAATAAAATTAATAAAAGGTTTAAATAAATTAGTATATAAATATGAATTTGATAAAATTATTGATCTAATTGAACCTTTGATTAATCATTAAAAAACAACTGACTCAAATTAAGCAGATTATTAATTTAACTGAAACTTAGTTAACAGTGATGAGCAGTTGCCCTAAAAAATCTTCAAAAACCTAACTAAATTTAATCATGCGTATTTCCTTTGGCCTAAAATTAGGTATTTCAATTACATTACTAACTCTAGGAATTAGTACAGCTAGTCTCTACTATTTTTATTCAATTACTTCTAAATTAGTGATGGAACAAATTAGAGGACGACTTAAAGATATTGGTAGTACCAGTGCCTTTTTATTCAGTAATGAAGATCGTGAAAGCATTGTCAAATTAAAAGCTGAAATTGACAAGCAAGCTCAATTTTCCATGGCAGAGCTACAAAAAGTACCACCTGGTGGCACATTGAATAGTCTAACTCCTGAAAATATTCGTAAATATCAGTCCACAAAAGAGTGTAAAGATATTGTTCAAATTCTTAGAAAAATTCATACTGCCAACCTAAATAATAATAAAATAGCCCCGTTAAAAGACTTTTATCCACAAACTATTTCAGCTTCTGAAAATATTTCAGATTATGGCGATTCAATTTTACCTTATATTCTGATTACAATTCCAGAGTCGCCTGATCACAAGTTTTTAAAATTTATTGCCTCAGATACCCAAGAGCCAGAAGGTTGGTGGCAAGGTAATCCCATCGGCAATCTCTATGTTCCAAATTCTCCTGTCTTTGATCTTGCTTTTAAAGCAGGTGAAATATTTGTTGCCCAAGACTATTATACAGATAGTTTTTATACTTCTATTACAGTCGCTATCCCCATTAAGGATAAACAAGGCAAAACCATCGCCCTTCTTGGCTTAGATTATATAGCAGGAAGTCAGCAAGACCAACTCAGTAATTTGAAATACATCAGCCTCGGCATAATTGTCATTAGTTTTATCCTCTCAATCTTACTTTCGATTCTCTTGGCTCGGTATTTAGGGTATCCGATTAAACAGCTACAAATCGCCGCTCAAAAAGTACAATCTCAAAATTATAATGTAACAATAGATCTAAAACGTAAAGACGAATTAGGTCAACTTGCAGAAACTTTCAATTTAATGGTTGCTGATGTGCGTAACTATGCAGAAACGCTGGAGCAAAAAGTTGAGCAAAGAACCGAAGAATTAGTTATTGCTAAAGAAAAAGCAGAAGTTGCTAATCAGGCTAAAAGTAGTTTTATTGCCAATATGAGCCATGAATTGCGGAGTCCTCTTAATGCTATTTTAGGATTTTCCCAATTAATGTTACGTAATAAAAACTTACCCCAGGAACAATCAGAAAATGCTGGGATTATTCATCGCAGTGGGGAATATTTATTAACTCTGATTAATAATGTCTTAGATTTTGCCAAAATAGAAGCCGGTAAAACGACGTTAAATAAAAAGGATTTTGACTTATATCAAATGCTAGATGATTTAGAGGATATGTTGTCTTTAAGGGCAACAAACGCTGGATTAGAATTAATATTTGACCGAGCCGAAGATTTACCTCGTTATATTCATAGTGACGGAGTGAAGTTGCGACAAATATTATTAAATTTATTGAGTAATGCCATTAAGTTTACCGAAACAGGCGGAGTAGTTCTGCGAGTTAATTCTGTCTTTAATGATCAAACAGAAAACAATACTTTAGATTTTAATATTAATGACACGGGTGTGGGTATTGCTCCGGCAGAATTATCTCAATTATTCGAGGCTTTTAGTCAAACTAAATCAGGACAGGAAGCCCAGGAGGGAACCGGTTTAGGTTTAGCAATTAGTCGGCAATTTGTGCAGTTAATGGGCGGTGATATTAGTGTTAGCAGTGAATTAGGTAAGGGAACAACTTTTCAGTTTTCTATTCAGGTTGAGTTAGGTCAAACTATAGTGAGTAATAGAAATATTAATGAAAAACAAGTTTTAGCTTTAGCTCCCAATCAACCTATTTACAAAATATTAGCGGTAGATGACAAACCTATTAATTGTCAATTATTAATCAAATTACTAACACCATTAGGATTTGATGTACAGCAAGCCAGTCATGGACAAGAAGCTGTAGAAATTTGGAAAAGTTGGGAACCTCACTTAATATTTATGGATATGCGAATGCCGATTATGGATGGTTATGAAGCGACTAAATATATTAAAAGTCATATGAAAGGTAGTGCCACGGTGGTGATTGCTATAACTGCTTCTGTCTTAGAGGAAGAAAAAGCGATAGTATTATCAGCTGGCTGTGATGATTTTATCAGAAAACCTTTTAAAGAATCAACTATTTTTAATATGCTCCATAAATATTTGGGGGTACAGTATATTTATGCGGAAAATTTAGATACAGATGAAAATTCTCCGACAGAAATACCCTTAACATCAGATTTATTGCAAGCAATGCCTCCTGTCTGGTTAGATCAATTACTTCAAGTAACAATTGCTGGTGATGATAAACAAGCATTAATACTTATTGGCGAAATTGCTGAAACTAATACTAATTTAGCTAATATTTTAACTAAATTA
>Ga0209575_10000106_pt1 | contig 95770 bp, 90 predicted proteins | sample Medcelwee11metaG_FD_187172 | JGI IMG/M metagenome (GOLD analysis project Ga0209575, IMG submission 187172) | Freshwater pond sediment microbial communities from the University of Edinburgh, under environmental carbon perturbations - Medium... | ecosystem: Environmental > Aquatic > Freshwater >... | reverse complement strand
GTCTACAGCCGGGTGCGCGGACGACCCCATGCGTTATTCCAGTGCCAGGCCTGCCGGCATCAGACTTCGCTGATCGCCGGCACGGTAATGCAGGGCACCAAGTTGCCGCTGAGCCTGTGGTTCCTGGCGATCTACCTCCTCAGTCAAGCCAAGACCGGGTTGTCCGCTCTCGCACTCAAACGTCACCTGGGGGTCAGCTACCCGACGGCATGGCTTATCCAGCACAAGTTGATGCAGGCGATGACCCTGCGTGAGGCGTGCCATGTCCTCGAAGGCCGGGTCCAGGTCGACGACGCCTATCTCGGTGGCGAACTCAGCGGGGGCACGGCCGGTCTGGGGTCGGAGAACAAGGTTCCTTTCCTCGCCGCCGTCTCGCTCGGCAATGATGGCCGCCCCCTGCGCGCCAAGCTTACGCCCGTGCCGGGCTTCAGTCTCAAGGCCATCGAACAGTGGGCCAGGTCCTGCCTGGCCCCAGGCTGCACCGTGCTCTGCGACGGACTGGCTTGCTTCACTGCGGTCACCGCGGCGGGATGCCTGCATCAACGAACCGTGATCGCTGGACGCAAGCCCAGGGACTTGCCCGAGTTCCAGTGGGTCAACACGGTCCTGGGCAATCTCAAGACCAGCCTGGCCGGGAGCTACCATGCCTTCAACTTCCGCAAGTATGCGGCCCGTTGCCTGGGCGCATTCGCCTACCGTTTCAACCGCCGATTCGATCTGCGCACGCTGCCTGCGCGACTCCTCGTGGCGGTCGCGCGTTGCCCGCCACACCCCCTGCGGGTGATTCGGGATGGCTGAGCATCATTGCTAATCAGGAACGAGCTTGCGCGAGTGGGCCTACGCTCGGAGCTATGAAAGCTCCGAGCAGAGGCGGCCCACTTGCCTGTCTGGCTGCATCACTACAACTGGCACAGGCCGCATGCCAGTCTCGGCTACTACCCGCCGATCAGCCGCGTTGCACTTTCACTGAACAACGTACTGGGGTTACACACCTAGCCACCCACACAGCAATCCGCAGCGCCGGGATGCCAATGCACCGATTCGACTCGACGGATCGGCCGAAAAAACCTGGACGCACGAAAACGCACCGGAGGAAGGTCTTCAGGCACTGCAGAAATCAGAAACTCGATGTTCAAGCTGAGAATCGAACCTTTCCAAACACGAAAGGTGATTTTAGGAAGTGGTGGGTCGTGTAGGATTCGAACCTACGACCAATTGGTTAAAAGCCAACTGCTCTACCGACTGAGCTAACGACCCATACGTGACGTGAAGCTATGGTCGGGGTAGAGAGATTCGAACTCCCGACATCCTGCTCCCAAAGCAGGCGCGCTACCGGACTGCGCTATACCCCGTCTGAAAGCTGGCTCCGCGACCTGGACTCGAACCAGGGACCCAATGATTAACAGTCATTTGCTCTACCGACTGAGCTATCGCGGAACTTTCATCGCTTCTTGCCTGCCGCGACGCTGGAACCCCATCGCCGTTGCAGTGGCGCGCATTTTACGGCTCCAGACGCCCCTGTCAACCCTTGAAAATGCTTTTTGCAGCAATCACTTATTTTCACCCTCTCCCCAAAGGGGAGAGAGCGAGAAGCGCGGTTCAGGCGAAGACGATCTCGTCGCCCTCTATCCGGGCGGAGATCTTCGCGCCGGGGACGAACTGGCCGGCGAGGATCCGCTGCGCCAGCGGGTTCTCGATCCAGCGCTGGATCGCCCGCTTGAGCGGCCGGGCGCCATATACCGGGTCGTAGCCGACGGCGATCAGCTTATCCAAGGCCTCGGCGGAGAGCTCGAGACTCAGCTCGCGCTCGGCCAAGCGTCGACGCAGACGCCCCAGCTGGATCTCGGCGATGCCGGCGATCTGCTCGCGGGCCAGCGGGTCGAAGACCACCACCTCGTCGATGCGGTTGATGAACTCCGGCCGGAAGTGGTGGCTCACCGCATCCATCACCGCCGCCCGCTGGGCCTCGCGATCGCCGGCCAGTTCCTGGATCTGCACCGAGCCGAGGTTGGAGGTCATCACCACCACGGTGTTCTTGAAGTCCACGGTACGCCCGTGACTATCGGTCAGACGACCGTCCTCCAATACCTGCAGGAGGACGTTGAACACGTCGGGATGGGCCTTCTCCACCTCGTCCATCAGCACCACCGAGTAGGGCTTGCGACGCACCGCCTCGGTCAGGTACCCCCCCTCCTCGTAGCCGACGTACCCCGGAGGGGCACCGATCAGCCGGGCCACCGAGTGCTTCTCCATGAACTCGGACATGTCGATGCGTACCAGCGCCTCCTCGGTATCGAAGAGGAACTCGGCCAGCGCCTTGCACAGTTCGGTCTTGCCCACCCCGGTCGGGCCGAGGAAGAGGAAGGAGCCGCTCGGCCGGTTCTGGTCGGCAAGCCCGGCGCGGGAGCGCCGCACCGCATTGGCCACGGCGACCACCGCCTCGTGCTGGCCGATCACCCGCTGGTGCAGCAACTCCTCCATCTTCAACAGCTTCTCGCGCTCGCCTTCGAGCATCTTGGCCACCGGGATGCCGGTCCACTTGGACACCACCTCGGCGATTTCCTCGTCGGTGACACGGTTGCGCAGCAGCTGGTTTTCCCGCGGCTCGCCCGTGTCGACGCTGGCCAGCTTGCGCTCCAGCTCGGGAATCAGGCCGTACTGCAGCTCGGCCATGCGGTTCAGGTCGCCCTTGCGCCGCGCCGCCTCCAGGTCCAGCTTGGCCTGCTCGAGTTGCTGCTGGAGCTGCGCCGAGCCCTGTACCTCGGCCTTCTCCGACTTCCAGATCTCCTCGAGATCGGCATACTCGCGCTCGAGCTTGACGATGTCCTCCTCGAGCTTGGCCAGACGTTTTTTGGTCGCCTCGTCGGTTTCCTTCTTCAGCGCCTCGCGCTCGATCTTCAGCTGGATCAGCCGGCGTTCGAGGCGATCCAGCGCCTCGGGCTTGGAGTCGATCTCCATGCGGATGCGGCTGGCCGCCTCGTCGATCAGGTCGATGGCCTTGTCCGGCAGCTGGCGGTCGGTGATGTAGCGGTGCGACAGCTTAGCCGCAGCGATGATCGCACCGTCGGTGATGGTCACCCCGTGGTGCACCTCGTAGCGCTCCTTGAGGCCGCGGAGGATGGCGATGGTGTCCTCCTCGCTCGGCTCGTCCACCAGGACCTTCTGGAAACGGCGCTCCAGCGCGGCGTCCTTCTCGACGTACTGGCGGTACTCGTCGAGCGTGGTAGCACCGACGCAATGCAGCTCGCCACGCGCCAGGGCGGGCTTCAGCATGTTGCCGGCATCCATGGCGCCCTCGGCCTTGCCGGCGCCGACCATAGTGTGCAGCTCGTCGATGAACAGGATGACCCGCCCTTCCTGCTTGCCCAGCTCATTAAGCACCGCCTTCAGGCGCTCCTCGAACTCACCGCGGAACTTGGCGCCAGCGATCAGCGCACCCATGTCCAGGGCCAGCAGGCGCTTGTCCTTGAGACCGTCCGGCACCTCGCCGTTAATGATCCGCTGGGCCAATCCCTCGACGATGGCGGTCTTGCCCACGCCCGGCTCGCCGATCAGCACCGGGTTGTTCTTGGTCCGGCGCTGCAGGACCTGAATGGTGCGGCGGATCTCGTCGTCGCGGCCGATCACCGGATCGAGCTTGCCCTCCTCGGCCCGCGCGGTCATGTCGACGCAGTACTTGTCCAGAGCCTGACGGGACTCCTCGGCATTCGGATCGTTCACCGCCTGGCCGCCGCGCAGGTTGTTGACGGCATTTTCGATGGCCTTCTTCGACACGCCCTGATCGAGCAGCAGCTTGCCCAGGCGAGTGCTGCCGTCCAGTGCGGCGAGCAGCACCAGCTCGCTGGAGATGAACTGGTCGCCCTTCTGCTGGGCCAGGCGGTCGGCCTGGTTGAGCAGCCTTGCCAGGTCCTGGGACAGGTTCATGTCACCGGTGGGGTTCTGCAGCTTGGGCAGTTGCTCGAGCGCCTGGCTCAGCGCCTGGCGCAGGCCGTTGATCTCGAAGCCGACCTGCATCAGGAGCGGCCGGATCGAACCGCCCTGCTGATCGAGCAGCGCCTGCATCAGGTGCAGTGGCTCGATGGCGGCATGATCGAGACCGACCGCCACGGACTGGGCATCGGACAGAGCAAGTTGCAGTTTGCTGGTCAATCGGTCGATTCGCATGAAGTCATCCTTTCGGTAAGGAGCAGGCCGGCGCGATGAGGGCGCCTGAAGCCCGTAGGGGCCTGCCGAGATGAAGCATAGATAAGGATGATTAGCGGGGATTCAAGGTCGCGGAATTGATCCGCGTCAGCATCGAGGGTATCGGCAGGAGCACCGGCGCCATGCGGCGAACGGCGCCGATCAGGAGGCCAGCCAGACCAGACTGGCGAAGCGACCAGTGCGGGGGCTGCGGCGGTAGGAGTAGAAGCGCGCGTCGCTGAAGGTGCAGAGGCCGCCGCCGTATATGGCCTCGACGCCGCGAGCGGCCAGGCGGATGCGCGCCAGCCGGTAGAGGTCGGCCATGAAGCGGCCCGGATTATGGCTCGCCCCGAAGGCCGTCGCCGCCTGCGGATGCCGCTCGAGGAAGGCCGCTCGCACCTCCGGACCGACCTCGAAGGCCGCCGGACCGATGGCCGGCCCGAGCCAGACCAGCACGTCCTGCGGCGCCACGGCCAGGGCATCGAGGGTCGACTCCAGCACGCCACCGGCCAGTCCTCGCCAGCCGGCATGGGCCGCCGCCACCCGGGTGCCGGCGCGGTCGCAGAACAACACCGGCAGGCAGTCGGCGGTGAGGATCGCGCAGGCGATGCCGGTCCGCTCGGTCCAGCTGGCATCGGCCTCGGGGCTCAGCGCCGGATCGGCCGGCACCACGTCCACGCCATGCACCTGACGCAGCCAGGCGGGTTCGCAACCGAGGCCGGCCTGCAGCCGCCGGCGGTTCTCGGCAACGGCCGCCGGCTCATCCCCGACATGGTCGCCGAGGTTGAGGGTGTCGAAGGGAGCAGCGCTGATGCCACCCTCGCGGGTCGTCACGCCGGCGCGCACGCGTGCCGGCGCGGGCCAGTCCGGAGTCAGCCAGGCGCTCATCCGACGAATGCCTGGCTGTCCTGGCGCAGCAGCGTCAGCAGCCAGACGAGATCGTCCGGCAGCGGCGCCTCCCATTTCAGACGCTCGCCGCTGAGCGGATGATCCAGTTCGAGGAAGCGTGCGTGCAAGGCCTGGCGCGGAAACTCCTTGAGCGACTGCACCAGGGTCTGGCTGGCCGCCGGCGGAATACGGAAACGCCCGCCATAGAGCGGATCGCCCACCAGCGGGTAGCCGACATGCGCCATGTGCACGCGGATCTGGTGGGTACGCCCGGTCTCCAGCTTGATGCGGGTATGGGTATGCGCGCGGAAGCGCTCGAGCACGCGATAGTGGCTGACCGCCGGCTTGCCGCCCTCGACCACCGCCATGCGCTGGCGCTGCTGGCCGTGGCGACCGATCGGCGCGTCGATCTTGCCGCCGGAGGTAATCACACCGATCACGATGGCCTCGTAGATGCGGCTGACGCTGCGCGCCTGCAACTGCTCGACCAACCGGGTCTGCGCCTGCAGGGTCTTGGCCACCACCATCAGGCCGGTGGTGTCCTTGTCCAGGCGATGGACGATGCCGGCGCGCGGCACATTGACCAGTCCCGGCACATGGTGCAGCAGTGCATTGAGCAGGGTACCGTCGGCATGCCCGGCGGCCGGATGCACGACCAGCCCGGCCGGCTTGTCGAGCACCAGGATCTGCTCGTCCTCGTAGACGATGTCCAGCTCGATGTCCTGGGCGACCCACTCGCCCTGTGCCTGCTGCTCGGCATCCAGCTCGAGCAGGGCGCCGCCATGGACGGTGTCGCGGGGACGCAGCACGGCGCCGTCCACGGTCAGGCGCCCGTCCTTGATCCAGGCGGCCAGGCGCGAGCGCGAATGTTCGGAGAAGAGTTGTGCGGCGACCTGGTCGAGGCGTTGGCCGCCCAGCTCGAAGGGGACTTCGGCACGAAGTCGAATGGCCTGATCGTTGTGTATTGACATGCTCGGCAACGGCGGGGCACGGCCTTTGGTTTCGGCCATGCGCTTGTGGTTAAATACGGCCCCTCTGCCCCCGCTCACGCAGGGCACTCATCATAACAGGACGGCCCCGCCCCCGACAGCCGGCCGTCACAGGGACGCACAGCCTCCATGCACCTGAAACACCTGCTGCTGATCGCCACGCTCGCTCTCATCGCCGCCTGCGGATCGAAGAAGGAGAAAGAGGACGCCGTCGACGAGAACCTCAGCGAGACCGAGCTGTACCAGCAGGCCCAGACCAACATTGGCAACAATGACTACAATGCCGCGATCACCAAGCTGAAGGCCCTGGAGTCGCGCTATCCGTTCGGCCGCTACGCCGAGCAGGCCCAGCTGGAACTGATCTACGCCTACAACAAGACCCAGGAGCCGGAAGCCTCGCGTTCGGCCGCCGAGCGCTTCATCCGCCTGCATCCGCAGCACCCCAACGTCGACTACGCCTACTACCTCAAGGGCCTGGCCTCCTTCGACCAGGATCGCGGCATGCTGTCGCGCTTCCTGCCGCTGGACATGACCAAGCGCGACCCGGGCGCGGCACGCGACTCCTTCAACGAATTCGCCCAGCTCACCAGCCGCTACCCGAGCAGCCGCTATGCACCGGATGCCAAGGCGCGCATGGTCTACCTGCGCAACCTGCTGGCCGCCTACGAGATCCACGTCGCCCATTACTACCTCAAGCGCGAAGCCTATGTGGCCGCGGCCAACCGCGGTCGCTACGTCGTGGAAAACATGCAGGAAACACCGTCGGTGGGCGACGGTCTGGCGGTGATGGTCGAGGCCTACCAGCGCCTCACCCTGGACGAACTGGCCGACACCAGCCTGGAAACCCTGAAGCTGAACTACCCGGACCACCCCAGCCTGCAGAACGGCCAGTTCGTGCCGCTGGAGGAAGAGGACGACAACCGCTCCTGGCTGGGCAAGGCCACCCTGGGCCTGCTCGAACGCGCGCCGCCGCTGCCTCCGGGCGAAACCCGCGCCAACCAGGACGTCCGTCGCATGTACGAAGAGTCCCGACAGGAAATCCGCACCGAGCTGAAACAGGGCGAGGCGGCGAAGGAAGACGTCGAGGCCGCCGATCGCAAGCCCAAGCGCGCCTGGTGGAACCCCTTCCGCCTGCTCGACTGAACCCGGGCACTACGAAGAAGGGAGGCCCAAGGGCCTCCCTTCTCGCTGTTGGCACGCCGACTGACGACAGGCCTGCCAGGGTGGGTACGAAAGATACCCACCCGTCCCGCGTTCGCTCAGTCCCCGAGTCGCCAGCCGGAGGTGATCGGATAGCGCCGGTCCCGACCGAAGCCGCGCTGGGTCACCCGCACGCCCACGGCCGCCTGGCGGCGCTTGTACTCGTTGAGGTCGACCAGGCGCAGCACCCGCCTAACGGTATCCTCGTCGAACCCCTCGGCGATGATCGCGTTGGCCGAGAGGTCGTACTCGACGTACAGCGTAAGGATCTCGTCGAGCACCGGATAGGGCGGCAGCGAGTCCTCGTCCTTCTGGTCGGGCGCCAGTTCGGCCGACGGCGGACGATCGATGACCCGCTGGGGAATCACCGCGCCCAGACCGTTGCGATAGTCGCAGAGGCGGAACACCAGGGTCTTGGGCACGTCCTTGAGCACGTCGAAACCGCCGGCCATGTCGCCGTAGAGGGTCGCGTAGCCCACCGCCATCTCGCTCTTGTTGCCGGTGGTCAGCACCAGATAGCCCTTCTTGTTGGAGATCGCCATCAGCAGGGTGCCGCGGCAGCGCGCCTGCAGGTTCTCCTCGGTGGTATCCCGGCCGAGCCCCTCGAACACCGGCGCCAGGGTGTCCATGAACGCCTCGACCATCGGCGCGATCGGCAGCACCCGGTAGGTGACGCCCAGGGCCGCGGCCTCCGCCTCGGCATCCTCGAGGCTCATCTGCGCCGTATAGCGGTAGGGCATCATCACCGCCTCGACCTGCTCCGCACCGAGCGCATCCACCGCCACGGCCAGGGTCAACGCCGAGTCGATGCCGCCGGACAGCCCCAGAATCACCCCCTTGAAGCCGTTCTTGCGCACGTAGTCGCGCACCCCCAGCACCAACGCCTGGTAGACGCTCGCCTCCAGCTCGGGCAGCGGCGCACAGCTGGCGGCGCGCGGCCGCACCGCGCCGTCGTCCTCGACGCTCAGGTCGACCGGATAGAGCCCCTCGGCGAAGGCCGGCGCACGCTGGACGACCTGGCCGCCCGCCGCGACCACGCAAGAGCCGCCGTCGAACACCAGTTCGTCCTGGCCGCCGACCTGATTGACGTAGACCACCGACATGCCACCCTCGACCGCCCGGGCGGCGAGAACCTCCTCCCGCTCGCGCTGCTTGTCCAGGTGAAAGGGCGAGGCATTCAGACTGAGCATCAGCCGCGCGCCGGCCTCTTTCGCCTGGCGCATCGGGCCGGGGAACCAGATATCCTCGCAGATCGACAGGGCCACTGGCACGCCCTTGATGTCCAGCAGGCAAGCCTCGCTGCCCGACTCGAAGTAGCGCCGCTCGTCGAACACCCGGTAGTTCGGCAGATGCTGCTTGTAGTAGCGCGCCAGCAGCTCGCCGTCGGCGATCACCGCGGCGGCATTGAAACGCTGTCCGTCCTCCAGCCAGGGGTAGCCGAGCACCAGATAGATGCCCCGCACCTCGTCCTTGAGTCGCTGCAAGCCTTGCTCGATACGCAACTGCATGCTCGAGCGCAGCAGCAGATCCTCCGGCGGATAGCCGCACAGCGCCAGTTCGGGAAACACGATGACATCCGCGTCCCAGTCGTCGCGCGCGCTGCAGGCCGCCTCGAGGATGCGCTCGACGTTGCCGTGCACATCGCCGACGCGCAGATTCAGTTGGGCCATCACGACCCGCAGGGTTTGGCTCATGGCCGTCTCCACCGATGAAAGTGACGTGCCCGGCATACGCACGGGCGCGCTTCGAAAAATCCATTCTCCCGCATCGACGCCTGCGGAAACAACGCGCGCCGCCCCCTGGCGGAGCAGGACGGAAAACCCTGCGTGCGCCATGCCGACCCGCGCACGAAAGCGGGCAACGGCATGGCCCCGGAAAACCCCGGCTTGCTAAAATGCCGGCCCTCCTTCGAGTAGAGCACTCCATGTTCCGTCTGCTGTTCTGGATTCTCGTCATCGTCGCCATCGTCTGGCTCTGGCGCCGGCTGACGCGCCCCGCCCCGCGCCCCGTCGCCAAGGCCGAGCCCGAAGCGCCCAAGCCCATGGTGCGCTGCGCGCAGTGCGGCGTGCACCTGCCGCGCGAAGAGGCGCTGGCCGACGGCCGCCTCTGGTACTGCAGCCAGGCGCACCTGAGCCAGGGTCCGCGCCACGGTGAGCGCTGAACCCCTGCCGCCGACCGGCAATCCGTTGAGCGGCCCCCAGGGCGGCAACGTCCTGCGCCTGTACCACCTGTACCGGCTGATCATCGGCCTGCTGCTGGTGCTGCTGATTTCCAGCAGCCTGGACGAGCGGCTGCTGCAGGTCGCCCATCCGATGCTGTTCCACTACGGCAGCTGGTTCTACCTGATCCTGAATATCCTGGTCGCCGTCCTGGTGCACCACCCCAAGCCCCTGCAGATCTTCAGCCTGGCGCTGGTCGACGTGATCCTGCTTTCGGGCCTGCTCTACACGGCCGGCGGCCCGCCCAGCGGCATCGGCAACCTGATCGTCGTCTCGGTGGCCGTGGCCAACGTCCTGTTGCGCGGACGGATCGGCCTGCTGATCGCCGCCGTGGCGGCCAGCGGCCTGGTCTACATGACCTTCTACCTGAGCCTCGACCGCCCCGCGGCGGCCACCCAGTACGTGCACGCGGGGACGCTGGGCACGCTGTGCTTCGCCAGCGCGCTGCTCGTGCAGAGCCTGACCCGCCGCCTGCGGCGCAGCGAATCCCTGGCCGAGCGGCGCGCCGCCGAAGTCGCCGACCTGCAGGCCCTGAATGCCCAGATCCTCGAGCGCATGCGGACCGGCATCCTGGTGCTCGACCAGCAGCAGCAGGTGCTGCTGGCCAACCAGAGCGCCTTCACCCTGCTGGGCAACCCCGCGCTGGTCGGGCAGGCGCTCGCGCCCCTCTGCCCGGAGCTGGTCGAGCGCCTGCAGCAGTGGCAACAGAATCCGACCCTGCGCCCACAGGACCTGCACACCCTGCCCCACGGCCCGCTGGTGCAGCCGAACTTCGTCGCCCTCAAACGTGGCGGTCGGCAAAGTACCCTGATCTTCCTCGAAGACCTCTCGCAGATCGCCCAGCAGGCCCAGCAACTCAAGCTGGCCTCGCTCGGCCGCCTGGCCGCCGGCATCGCCCACGAGATCCGCAACCCGCTCGGCGCCATCAGCCACGCCGCGCAGCTGCTGCAGGAGTCCGAGGGCCTCGACGGCCCCGATCGACGCCTGGCGCAGATCGTCCAGGACCAGTCGCGGCGCATGAACCTGGTGATCGAGAACGTGCTGCAGCTGTCGCGCCGGCGCCAGGCCGAGCCGCAACTGCTCGACCTGAAATACTGGCTGCACCGCTTCGCCGGCGAACACCGCGCCTCGGCGGCGCCGAACCAGATCCTGCACCTGGAGATCCAGGAGGGCTCCCTGAAGACCTGCATGGACGCGAACCAGTTCATCCAGATCCTCAACAACCTGGTGCAGAACGGCCTACGCTATAGCGCCCGACGCCATCCCCAGGGCCAAGTCTGGCTCGCGCTGTTTCGCGACCCGGACAGCGACCTGCCGGTGCTCGAGGTGCGCGACGACGGCCCCGGCGTGCCCGCCGAGCAGATCGAGCACATCTTCGAACCCTTCTTCACCACCGAAAGCAAGGGCACCGGGCTTGGCCTGTACATTTCCCGCGAGCTGTGCGAAAGCAACCAGGCCCGCCTCGACTACCGTGGCGGCGAAGGCCAAGGCGGCTGCTTCCGCATCACCTTCGCCCATCCGCGCAAGCTGACCTAGGCAGGCCACGGATGCCCCCTTCCTCCCCCTTTCGCCCTCTCGCCACCTGCAACGGAATCCGAGTTTGATGAGCGCCCGACAGAAAGCCCTGATCGTCGACGACGAGCCCGACATCCGCGAACTGCTGGAAATCACCCTGGGCCGGATGAAGCTCGACACCCGCAGCGCGCGCAACCTCCAGGAAGCCCGCGACTGGCTTGGCCGCGAGCGCTTCGACCTGTGCCTGACCGACATGCGCCTGCCCGACGGCAGCGGCCTGGAGCTGGTGCAACACATCCAGCAGCGCCACGCGCAGGTCCCGGTCGCGATGATCACCGCCTACGGCAGCCTGGACACCGCGGTCAACGCCCTCAAGGCCGGCGCCTTCGACTTCCTGACCAAGCCGGTCGACCTCGCCCGCCTGCGCGAGCTGGTCGCCACCGCCCTGCGCCTGCATGCACCGGCCGTCGAGGAGGAGCCGGAGGACGGCCGGCTGATCGGCGACTCGCCGCCGATGCGTACCCTGCGCAAGCAGATCGCCAAGCTGGCGCGCAGCCAGGCGCCGGTCTACATCAGCGGCGAGTCCGGCAGCGGCAAGGAAGTGGTGGCCCGCCTGATCCACGAACAGGGTCCGCGCGCCGAACGCCCCTTCGTGCCGGTGAACTGCGGCGCGATTCCCTCGGAGCTGATGGAGAGCGAGTTCTTCGGCCACCGCAAGGGCAGTTTCACCGGTGCCATCGAGGACAAGCAGGGCCTGTTCCAGGCCGCCAGCGGCGGTACCCTGTTCCTCGACGAAGTGGCCGACCTGCCACTGCCGATGCAGGTCAAGCTACTGCGCGCCATCCAGGAAAAGGCCGTGCGCGCGGTCGGCGGCCAGCAGGAGGTGGTGGTGGACGTGCGCATCCTCAGCGCCACCCACAAGGACCTGGCCGCCGAGGTCGCCGCCGGCCGCTTCCGCCAGGACCTCTACTACCGCCTGAACGTCATCGAGCTGCGCGTCCCGCCGCTGCGCGAGCGCCGCGAGGACATTCCGGCGCTGGCGGCGAGCACGCTGGCGCGCCTGGCGGAAGAGGCCGGCCTGCCGCCCGCCCGGCTCGGCGAGGAAGCCCAGGAAAAGCTCAAGAGCTACCGCTTTCCGGGCAATGTGCGCGAGCTGGAGAACATGCTGGAGCGGGCCTATACCCTCTGCGAAGACGACCTGATCCAGGCCCGCGACCTGCGCCTCTGCGACACCCAAAGCCCCGGCGAAGGCGGCGCGGCGTCGCTGGCGGGCATCGACAACCTCGAGGACTACCTGGAGGAACTCGAACGCCGGCTGATCATGCAGGCCCTCGAGGAAACCCGCTGGAACCGTACCGCCGCCGCCGAGCGCCTGGGCCTGACCTTCCGCTCCATGCGCTATCGCCTGAAGAAACTGGGCATCGACTGAGGCCCTGCTTTGGCGCCCTCCTCGGGGAGGCAGGCCCTCGCCTTGTCCGGCGGGTTGCAACCCCCTACGCATCGCCGCCATGGGGATACCCCGTAGGGGGGTGCAACCCGCCATACTGCCAAGGCCGAACTCAGCGCGAGCCGAGCCGCCCGGCCGGCGCATAGGGCGCCGGATCGACGATCGGCTCGCGCTCCAGCAACAGATCGGCGAGCAGTTGGCAGGACGCCGGCGCCAGCACCAGCCCATTGCGGAAATGCCCGCAGTTCAGCCATAGCCCCTCGAAACCAGGCACCGGACCGATATAGGGAATCCCCTCGGGGGAGCCCGGCCGCAGCCCCGCCCACTGCTTGACTATCTCGGCACCGGCCAGCGCCGGCAGCAGCGCCTCGGCGGACGCCTTGAGGCTAGCCAGGGCCTCTTCGGTGGGTGTCTTGTCGAAGCCGACATCCTCCAGGGTGCTGCCCACCAGGATGTGCCCGTCCCGCCGGGGAATCGCGTAGCGCCCGTCGGCCATCACCATCCGCGGCAGGAAATCCTCGGCGCACTTGTAGAGGATCATCTGGCCCTTCATCGGCTTGACCGGCAGCTCCAGGCCCAGGGTGGCCAGCAGCTCGCCGCTCCAGGCGCCGGCCGCGACCACCACATGATCGGCACGCAACTCGCCGGATGCCGTGCATACCCCGACGATCCGCTCGCCCTCGCGGACGAAGCCGGTCACCGGGCGATTTTCCTCGAGCGTCACGTTGGGCAGGCGCGCCAGCGCCTCGCGCAGCGCCGCGAGCAGGCGCGGATTGCGCACGTTGGCCACCCCGGACATGAACAGGGCCCGCGAGAAGCCCGGTCCCAACGCCGGCACCGCCTTATGGACGGCGTCGATATCCACCGCCGCCAGCGGCCGGCCCTCCCGCGCTGCCCAGGCCAGCGCCTCGGCCTCGTCCTCCAAGTCCAGCCAGTAGAGACCGGTGACATGCACCTCGGGATCGATCCCGGTCTCCTGGCGCAGACGCTCGCCCAGCGTCGGATAGAAGTCCTGCGACCAGTGCGCCAGTGCCGTCACCGCCGGGCTGTAGCGCCAGGGATAGAGCGGCGACACGATACCGCCGCCGGCCCAGGAAGACTCCCGGCCGAGCGGCCCCTGATCCAGCAGACGAACCTCCAGCCCGGCCTCCGCCAACCGCTGAGCCGACAACATACCGATGGCACCACCGCCAACCACCAGGACTTGCATCGTATCCTCCCCAACAAAAACGGGCCGTAAATCGGCCCGTTATACGCTTAGTCGAGGAGCATCGGCTAGGACTTGAAGCACTCCACACAAGCGCTCAACCAAACGAAGCCCCTCGAAAGCCCCAGTCCGCTAGCGATCGATATCGCTGTTCCAATAGATTCGACGGCGGGTCTGTTTAGGATTTGCCGCGATTTCCTTAACTTTGAGTCCTTCGCAGCCGATGCAGACAGTTACCACCTTTTCCTCGCCTCCCGTCGCCCCATCTGTCGCGGAAACCGTGGCGACGATCGGAGGAATGGGTATCCCGCCACCGACGATCTCCGTACTTCTATTAATGTCGCAGGACGACGGATTGAACAGACTCACCTGATAGGCAGTAGCGACGCCCAGTGCCCTTGAACAGAGTCCCGGACTGTCGCCACCGGGCCGATAGGAGTTGAATAGTATATCTCCACCGGCGATAGCGGCTGGATTGACGACCTGCTCGCCCCGCCCTTTCAGGCTAATAAACCAACCGCGCGTGCCAGTTGTAATGCAAGAGCCCGTAGTCGTCCCGGACACAGTCACATCAGCCAACTGGCCGCCATCCAGATCCAGCGGCGAACCCAGGGTTTCACCCGGTAGATCGACATACACATAGAAACGGTCCTGCACCTTACTTACATAGGGATAATTGCTTTCGAGAGGGCGTTCGCGATTCCCCGAGCCCAGCGCGACATAGACTTTATCATTCAACACGGCAACAGTCGGTTGATTGAGAAAACGCCTGGTTTTATCCAGCGTGTTGGCCACCTTGGTAATGGTCCACTTATCCTGATCGAGCGGTGTCGGCGAAGTGCCCGTATTCAATGTGGCAAAGTTGACACGATACAAGCTGCCGGCCGCATCGGCTGCATAGGCAAAATCGATCTTACCATCGAAATCCATATCGACGGACGCCAATTCCGCCACCACCGGCGCGTCGGTCGGTAACGTACGCAACACCGTACCTTCCTTGGCATCCAATATATATATCCCTCTACCTTTGCCGGAGGTATTGCAGGCACTGTATGGAAAGTTTGCCGTATCACTATCCAGGCAGGTGTCATAGCCACCGCCGAACATCACAACCGGCTTCACGACCGTACCTGTCACAGCTACGACAACATCGCCGCCCAAGGGAGTCGACCAAGTCTGACCGATACTGCTGTAACCGGTGGGGCAGCCGTCATCGTTGCTCAGATTCGGACAGCCGAACCGCCAGAGAAGCTTGGGATCGGTTGGCGTGGTTACATCCAATGCATAAATCACTCGCCCCCCGCGCCGCATGCTCGGATAGATATAAGCCTGACTTACCTCGTTGCTGCTGTTGTAACGAATGATCTGCCCAGTCGAGCCATCGAAAAAGTAGTCCTTGGCTGTTGGCGTAGGCGTAGCCGTTAGATTTTGATTGGGGAATGCCACTAAGGGCTGGTTATCGTACAGACGCTTAATCTTTGTGACATGCTCGAGCGCCAGAAGAGACCATTGCTCTTCGCCGCTTTCTGCCGCGATAGCGCGAAACAGTCCATCATTGACACCATAATAGACATAGGTTCCGGTGTCTCCCCCATAGTTGATAGTCAAAGGACGCGAATGGATTACATCGCCATGAATGCTCGGACGCCCTCCAGCGGCTGGTGCTTTCTCATCCGCGCCAACCTTTTTGCCATATAGATAATCCAGCAATACATTCCCGCTATCCCCCGAAATCGCGGTCAGTGGCGACAAACCTGTAGAGCCGACCGTCAGCACCTTTCGATTGGCAAGAACGCTGTTGCGCATTAGCTGGGCTACACCACCCTTCTCCACGAAAGGCCCGTCAGGCAAATCGGACCACATACTGTAGGAGTTACTGGGATCGGCGCACTGGCTTCGTGGCGACGGATCAATACCCAGCCCAGACCAATAGTCTTGCGAGTCCTCCGTCCAGAAACTTTTCGCACATTCGGTTGCGAACCCAGAAGTAGGGTTGATCGCCATATCGTGATTGACGTCGGCAAGCTCCGACTGACCGTTGAACAAGCCGACCTGATAACGTTTGAGGTTACCGAACCAGCGTGGTAAGGCCTTCTTGTCGGGACGGAACATACCGATAAAAACCTGATTTTCCTGCTGCGCACGATTGGTCGCACTCAGCGGCAAGGTGACCGCCGCAAAAGTTGCACTGACCGAAAGGATATCGGACAAGGCACTGGTGATCGCGCTGACGATCGCCGTCTCGCTACGCGCCGCAAAATAACGCCCACCGCTTACCGAGGCCGCACCGAGCATCAAGCCCGTCTGCTCTGCGTTCTGTTGCTTGTTGAATACGTCGATGGTGTAGGTTACCACCGAAACCCGCTGCTGCTGGGCTGCACCCGAGGAATCCTTATAACTGACCGGAACTCCATAGTCGTGCATAAACTTGGCCCAGTCGTCAAAGTTCCAGGCACGACCTGACGTTGTATCTGTGGAACCATTAGCAGTTACCTGAGTGACTGTGGTTGGATTCTGGAAAACCTGAAGTTTCACAGTATTACCACCACTGCACTTACTGGAATCTTTATTATCAACGCAAGCACAATTTTCTCGGTTAACACAAAGACCTGTAGTACCCTCATTACTTGAACACAGCTCAACCTCACTATTCTGACCATTAGTAGAATAACACTGACTTGACAACCCCAAAAGCGTCTGAACTCCCTCCGTACTGGAGACAACAGAGAAGCCAGGTATAGGCAAAGGCACCTTTCCACTATCCCCATACAATCCGTCAGGGGACCCACCTAGTTCACTATAAAGCGCCTTCAACGCAGAGCTGTTGGCAACGGAATCATCCTCAGGGCCATTACTATCGGGATTACCAATGAATATCAAATAGGTATTGGAGCACAAGCTATTAGAGCTAAGAGGCGACTTAAATTTTGAGTATAATGTCGAATAGGCACCAGAATCAACCAAACCGCTAGGAGTACCATTACCATCTTGACTCTGCCCCCCTCCAGACAAATAATTATATACATCATACATTAAGTTACCATATGATGTATTTGAGTTACGCTTTTCGGTTGGATCATTAATATTGTTATAGATTTTATCGAGCACATTCCCAAACTGAGCTTGACTGTCGATATTCAGCTTTTGCAAATTGAAACGCACATAGCCGCCATCTTCATTGGCATTTCCCTGCGTAGTAAACTCCACCAGACCGACATTCATTTTATCGGTCATTTTCTGCAGGGCAGCTTTAATCGCCTTGACTTCGGATTGCCCTTGAGTATTTCCATCTGGCCATTTTTGAGCCTGACGCGACCAGTTCGACGTATTATCCAGAACGAAGATCACGTTCGGCAAACTTGAGTCAGCCCCCGCACTCCCGACATAAATGTCGATATCTTCGGCACTGGCTGGCGCCAAGCCAACACCAAGCGACAACAAAGCAGCCATCGCCCAATCCAGTAATCGCTTCACCGCTTGAGTCTCCTTAATTCGGACAGGCCGTTGCAATATTGTTGCTGGTCGTCCGAAGGGCTACGCCCTGCCGAAGTATTAGCTGCGCACCAGTCACCAGATCGGAGGCGGTGGCACGCATTTCCCATACAGAATTGACACACATGGAATTTTCCGACCCTGCGATAAAGCAACTGGCTTCGGAAGCGTCGGATATATTCAACTCGGAATTTTTGATGGGGAGCACAATCACACAACTCGGTGACTCCATATCCACGGTAACGTCAGTAATCTTATCTCCGTTGAAGTCATAGCATTTGCGATTCGACTGCTCGCAAGACTTCTCAAAAACCGCGTTGGGCGTTTTGGCAAACTGGTTTCTGCTGATCGCCTCCTCGATGGCAGCACTGGCAGCAAACTTGGCCAGGCTGCGACTCTCCATGTTATGCACCACCTGCAGATTGGTCTGCGTCAAGTTGAAACTGCTGACGGCCATCAGAGTCAGCAACAACAGCATGATCAGCGCTACCAGCAGCACAGCCCCCTGCTGCCGATAATGCATGGAACTAAAATACCTCATGACGATGCCTCTTTATTTTCAGACACATCACTTGCTCGACTCTCGGCGCCCAGCCACATTGGGCAGGTACACGGTCGTGGAATAGAACTGCCGCTTGAAGGCACGGTACTCATCGGGAACTTCATATTCCGTACCCGCGACCGTGTAAGTCCGCTTATCCGTATACCCTGGCGTCGCTTGCGGGTTGCGGGCGATCAGGGACACCTTGACCGCTATCACATCCGCCCACTCGACACCGCTTGGCGTCGAGGTGTACTGGTCAACCTGAGCATCTTTGTCAGTATCTAATCCATACTCGAAACGCATGACCTCGATGTCGTCCACCAGCGAGGTCACTGTGTTGTAGCTCCCGTCCGCCAACTCGGCACGCATCAGGATGTCGTCATCGTTCACATAGAACACGCGACTGAAAAATCGATAGACGGGGGCAGGCGTCTCGCAATCGCGCTTCTTGAGTACAAGGTCACCGTCGATATTCGTCGATAACCTGACCGTACCAGGAGACTCCGACTGACATGCCGAAACCTGGAGGTGAAAATTGCTATTTGCTGCGGCGCATCCGGCGCTCCCGATAGCACAGGTACTGGCTCGGCGGATCGCCAGAAATGCGGAGCCATCTTTGGAGTCGGCGCAGTTGCTGCCAGAAGCCGCCTCCCCCTGCACCGGATACCCCATGGCTGCCGAAATATCGGCAGCCGCAGTCGGACATAGCGGTGGCAGCGAGGCAACCGATTGTGCACCTGCCTCGCCCCAATAGCCGGCATTCGTCAACTCGTCTTCCAGAAGGCGTAAAGCGTAGGTGCCGTTTTCAATTTGCCGCCCACTTTTCTCGACTTCGTTGCGGGTAAAACTGTTATTGATGAAAACCTCGGAAACCACGAGCAGAATCACTATGCCCAATACCATGGCAATCATGATTTCCACCAAGGAAAATCCTTGCTGGCGGGTGATCGAGATATATCTGTAGATCATCGTCATATCCCCAGATATGCCAGAACAACGTCGACGAAAACCAGCCGGCGCAGTCGGTCATCATCGCCATATTCCCCCTTGCCACAGCTGATCGAAGACCCAGCCGTAGGCACCAAACCTTGCCAAGCCACCGCCACCCGGATAACCACCTGTCCAGAAGCATCTGTACTGATGTTTTCAATGCAGCCACGCGCGCCAAGGAGACTGCCCAGTTTCTGTTCTCCTTCGACCGTACTGGCTCCGCGCAGGGCCTGGTTCCATTCGCACCAGTCCAGGTCAACGCCAGTAGCATCGCTACAATCTTCGGTGGTCAGATCAAGGACATCATCTGAGCCATAGTCGCCATCGCGTGCAGCAGCTGGGTTGCTGCGGATACGGCTGGCCATGTCCTCGACCAGCATCATTGCCTGGGCTCGCTGATAGGCCTCGAACTGACCGTTGAGTACGCGAGCGTTCATCCCTGCCAGACCGAGCAGGCCGACGGCCAGGATCAAGAGGGTCACCAAAACCTCTATCAAGGTGAAACCTTTGCTCTGCGAGGAAGCCACCCAGATCATTAAGAGCACTCTCCCTTGCTGGAGCTGACCCGGCCATCGAGCCCAATGAATAGGCAACTGGTCTTGCTGTCGCCCTCACTGGCGAGACTGCTGACCTGGAAGGTCACCGCTGAAGAAACTCGGCCGGACGCGCTGAAAACTACGCTTTTGGTTTTCCCCTCAATGGCAACATCTATCGTCTGCCCATGGTTGAGAAGATCGGGCTGACCGCTGACCGGGCTTGCAACTCGCCATCCCTTGGTCCAGCTGTCATCGATACAGGTCAGAGTCATAGAGCGGTTGCGTTTGACCGCTTCCGAACGCACCAAGGCGAGTGCACTGTGCAGATCCGCCATCGTAGTCCGTATACGTTGTTCGGCAATCAGGCTGCGATAGGAGGGGATGGCAATACCGAGCAGAATCCCCAGCAGTACCAGGCTAACCATCAATTCGACCAGTGAAAATCCATGCTCGGTCTGCCTGCCGCCGGCATCGGATACCACCGTCGGCCTATAACGGACAAAACTGCCAGGGTACATGCTCACCAAGTACCACCTGCCCAAGCCTTTGTACCGCTCTGATTAATGCTCAACTCACCGTCGTCAGCCTGTACGGTGCCGCTCTTCGGGGTCGCGGTGATGGTGAACGTCGGCGGCGCAGAATCTACCGAGCCAATGGTGACGGTATAGGTGCGCGCTACGCTATCGGGTTCCGCAATGTTCAAATCACTGATCTCGGAAGCGTAAGCCCTTACGTCCATAAGGTATTGCTGCTGCCGCTGCGCCAAATCCATAAGGTAGGCCTGCGCGGCACCGCGGTTGGAACGCATGATGTACTGCGTGTAAGAGGGGTAGGCAATCGCGGCCAGGATGCCTATAACCGCTACCGTGATCATCAGTTCGATAAGAGTGAATCCACGCTCTTTTTTCCGCTCCACGTCATCACCTGTTTCGATACGGTCTTTCAGGGGATGTGAGTTTGCCACTTACCGAATTCGCGGAGTTTGATTGGGCCTGCATTATTGCTGGTCGATGCTAAAACCGTGGTTGACCCGCTGCACACGCACCGATCAGATTTCTGCCGCAAATGATTGCGGCCATACAAAATAAATGAGGCTTTCTAGTTGACAATCGCCAACCACTGAAGTCGATCTGCAAGCCACAGTGAAACGTCGCAAACTTTCGACAGTCGCAACTCCGGCCATTGGCTTGAAATATGGAGATGAGGGCTAAGCTTCATACCTCCGCAACGCAGGAAATTCATCAGCTACGGCAAGGATGCCCAAGCATGCTCAAGAAAAATCGCGGTTTCACGATAGTCGAAGTCATAGTGACCCTGGCGCTGCTAGCTATTCTGGTCAGTATCGCCGCCCCCTCTTTCATCCATATGATCCATGCCCAGCAAATACGCAGCGCCAGCATCGACCTGGCTCTTGCATTTACCACCTCACGACATGAAGCGATCATGCGTAGAAAGCCCGTGATAATCGCCAACCAAGATGGCCAGTGGGCCAGCGGCTGGCAAATCTTCGTCGATCAGAACTCGAATGGCATCTTCGATGCCGGAGATTTGAGATTGAGAGCGGGAGAAGCCGCTGCCCGCGGGGTCCGTATTACAGGCAATGCTCCCGTGAAGAGCTATGTCCGTTACACCCCGCTCGGGCGGGCAAAAATGCTGAACGGCGCCTTCCAGGCCGGCACTATCACCCTGTGCCATGAAGATGGCGCACAACCCATCCGACGCCTGGTACTCAGCTCTACCGGTCGACTGCGTACAGTCGTGGGGAGCGTCGGAAGTTGCTGACAGCCCCACCACTGCCTCACTCCACCTGCACGACCCGCAATTCCTTCGGCATCGAGAAGGTGACGTGCTCCTCCCGTCCGGCCAGTTCCTCGACGCCGGTGACGCCCCATTGCTGCAGGCGCTCAATCACGCCGCGCACCAGCACTTCCGGGGCCGAGGCGCCGGCGGTGATGCCGATGCGCTGGATGCCCTCGAACCATTCGCGCCGCAGGTCCTCGGCGCCGTCGACCAGATAGGCGGGGGCGCCCATCCGTTCGGCCAGCTCGCGCAGGCGGTTGGAGTTGGAGCTGTTGGGGCTGCCGACCACCAGCACCAGCTGGCATTCGCCGGCTAGCTGCTTGACCGCATCCTGGCGGTTCTGGGTGGCGTAGCAGATGTCGTCCTTGCGCGGACCGCCGATGCTCGGGAAGCGCTCGCGCAGGGCCTCGATCATCCGGGCGGTGTCGTCCATCGACAGGGTGGTCTGGGTGACGAAGGCCAGGGCTTCGGGGTTGCGTACCTGCAGGCGGGCGACGTCTTCCTCGTTTTCCACCAGGTAGATGGCGCCACCGCTGGCGGTGTCGTACTGGCCCATGGTGCCCACCACCTCCGGGTGCCCGTGGTGGCCGATGAGGATGCACTCGCGGCCCTCGCGGCTGTAGCGGGAAACCTCCATGTGCACCTTGGTCACCAGCGGGCAGGTGGCGTCGAACACCTTGAGCCCGCGCCGCTCGGCCTCCTGCCGTACCGCCTGGGACACCCCGTGGGCGCTGAAGATGACGATGACGTTGTCCGGCACCTGATCCAGCTCCTCGACGAAGATCGCCCCGCGGGCGCACAGGTCCTCGACCACGAACTTGTTGTGCACCACCTCGTGACGCACGTAGATCGGCGCGCCGAAAACCTCCAGGGCGCGGTTGACGATCTCGATGGCGCGGTCGACGCCGGCGCAGAAGCTGCGGGGATTGGCGAGTTTAATGTGCATGGGAGCCTCGGCACGCGGTGATTCGAATGGGTCATGGAGTGGGTTGGCCATGCAGCGGCGCAACCCCCTGCAAAGCGTAATCCGTCGATCAGGCCGCCTTGACCTCGAGGATTTCCACCTCGAAGGTCAGCTCGCGACCGGCCAGGGGGTGGTTGAAGTCGATGGTGACCTGCTGGTCGTCGAAGGCCGTGACGACGCCGGGCATCTCGCTGCCGGCAGCATCGTTGAAGATCACCAGCAGCCCTTCGGAGAGTTCCATGCCCTCGAACTGGCTGCGCGGCATGACCTGCACGTTCTGCGGGTTGGGCCGCCCGAAGCCCTGCTCCGGGGCGATCGGCAGGGCGCGCTTGTCGCCGGCCTTGAGGCCGTAGAGGGCCAGTTCGAAGCCGGGCAGCAGATTGCCGTCGCCGATCCGGAAGGTGGCCGGGCGCTTGTCGAAGGTGCTGTCGACCAGATCGCCCGAGTCGAGCTTGATGGCGAAATGCAGGGTGACTTCCCGATCGGGACCGATACGCAGTTCAGTCATGGGCGGTTTCTCCGGACTTCTTGCTGATGAACATATCCAGCGCCAGCATGATGGCGCCCACGGTAATGGCACTGTCGGCCAGGTTGAACGCCGGGAAGAACCAGCGATCCTGCCAGTGCACCAGGATGAAGTCGATCACATGGCCATAGGCCACGCGATCGAACAGGTTGCCCATGGCGCCGCCCAGCACCAGGGCCAGGGCGACGGCCAGCCAGGTCTCGGTAGCCTGTAGGCGCCTGAGCCAGACCACCAGCACGGCGCTGACCGCGAGCGCGATCAGGGCGAACAGCCAGCGCTGCCAGCCGGACTCGCCGGCGAGGAAGCTGAAGGCGGCGCCGGTGTTGTAGGCCAGGGTCCAGCTGAACAGCCCGGGCACGATCTCGATCTGCTGGTAGAGCCGCAGGGCGCCTTCGAAATAGAGCTTGCTGGCCTGGTCGAGGACGAACACCAGCAGGCTCAGCCAGAGCCAAGGAAGCTTGCCGAAACGGGACGTCATGGACGGACACCCCCTGCCCCGCCGGCCCAGCCATGCGCCTCACGCATGCCGGCGGACCTCGCCTTCGCCCTGGATGTTCTCCACGCAGCGGCCGCAGATTTCCGGGTGTTCCGGATCGACGCCGACGTCCTCGCGATGGTGCCAGCAGCGGGCGCACTTGGCGTGGGCGGACTTGACCACCTTGAGCCGCAGACCGGCGACCTCGGTGTCCACCGCATCCGCCGGAGCAGCTTCGAGGGGTTGGACCTGGGCGACGGAGGTGATCAGCACGAAGCGCAGCTCGTCGCCCAGCAGGGCCAGGCGCTCGGCCAGGGCCGGCTCGGCGAACAGGGTGACCTCGGCCTGCAGGTTGCCGCCGATGGCCTTGGCCACGCGCAGGTTCTCCAGCTCCTTGTTCACCGCGGCCTTGACCGCCATGACCTGCTCCCAGAAGGCACGGTCCAGGGCGAAGCCTTCCGGCAGCTCGGCAAGGCCCTGATACCAGGTGTTGAGCATCACCGACTCGTTGCGCTCGCCCGGCAGGTACTGCCAGATCTCCTCGGCGGTGAACGCCAGGATCGGGGCGATCCAGCGCACCAGCGCCTCGCCGATGTGGTACATGGCGCTCTGGCAGGAGCGCCGCGCCACGCTGTCGGCGGCGCAGGTGTACTGGCGGTCCTTGATGATGTCGAGATAGAAGCCGCCCAGTTCCTGCACGCAGAAGTTGTGCACCTTCTGGTAGACGACCCAGAAACGGTAGCTGTCGAAGGCCTCCTCGATCTCGCGCTGCAGCAACAGGGCGCGATCCACCGCCCAGCGATCCAGCGCCAGCATGTCTCCGGCGGCCAGCAGGTCCCTGGCCGGATCGAAGCCGTTGAGGTTGGAGAGCAAAAAGCGCGCGGTATTGCGGATGCGCCGGTAGGCGTCGGCGCTGCGCTGGAGGATCTGCTTGGACACCGCCATCTCGCCGGAATAGTCGGTGGCCGACACCCACAGGCGGAGGATGTCGGCGCCCATGCTGTCGGTGATTTCCTGCGGGGCGATGACGTTGCCGAGGGACTTGGACATCTTGCGGCCGTTCTCGTCCACGGTGAAGCCGTGGGTCAAGAGGGCGCGGTACGGCGCATGGCCGTCGATGGCCGCGCCGGTCAAGAGCGACGAGTGGAACCAGCCGCGGTGCTGGTCGGAGCCTTCCAGGTAGAGGTCGGCGCGCGGGCCCTGGTCGTGGCCCATGGGATGCGAGCCGCGCATCACGTGCCAGTGGGTGGTGCCGGAGTCGAACCAGACGTCCAGGGTGTCGGCGATCTTGTCGTACTGAGCGGCCTCGGCACCGAGCAGTTCGGCCGGATCGAGCTTGAACCAGGCCTCGATGCCCTCCCGCTCGACGCGCTGAGCCACCTCATCCATCAGCTCGACGGTGCGCGGGTGCAGCTCGCCGCTTTCCTTGTGCAGGAAGAAGGGAATCGGCACACCCCAGTTGCGCTGGCGCGAGATGCACCAGTCCGGACGCCCGGCGATCATCCCGTGCAGACGCGCCTGGCCCCAGGCGGGGACGAACTGGGTCTGCTCGATGGCGGTCAGGGCGCGCTCGCGCAGGGTGGTGCCGTCCTTGGCCCGGCTGTCCATGCCGACGAACCACTGCGCGGTGGCGCGGTAGATCAACGGGGTCTTGTGCCGCCAGCAGTGCATGTAGCTGTGCTGGATGCTCTCGTGCTTGAGCAGGGCGCCGACTTCGGCGAGCTTGGCGACGATGTTCGGGTTGGCCTTCCAGATGAACTGGCCGCCGAAGAATGGCAGCGACTCGACGTACACGCCGTTGCTCTGCACCGGGCTGAGAATGTCGTCGTTGCTCATCCCGTAGCCCTTGCAGGAACGGAAGTCGTCCTCGCCGTAGGCCGGTGCCGAGTGGACGATACCGGTGCCGGCATCCAGCGCCACGTAGTCGGCCAGATAGACCGGCGAGAAACGCTCGTAAAAGGGATGGCGGAAGCGGATCAGCTCCAGCGCCTCGCCTTTCGCGGTGACTAGCACCTCGCCCGGCAGCCCGTAGCGCGCCAGGCAGCCCTCGACCAGCTCCTCGGCCAGCACCAGCAACCGCTCGCCGGTATCGACCAGCGCATAGGTGAAGTCCGGATGGACGTTGAGCGCCTGGTTGGCCGGAATGGTCCAGGGAGTAGTAGTCCAGATCACGATGCCGGCCGGCTTGCCCAGGCTCGCCAGGCCGAAGGCGGCGGCCAGCTTGCCGTCGTCCTCGACCGGGAAGGCCACGTCGATGGCGTCGGATTTCTTGTCCTGGTATTCGACCTCCGCCTCGGCCAGCGCCGAGCCGCAGTCGAAGCACCAGTTCACCGGCTTGAGGCCCTTGAACACGAAGCCGCCCTCGACCATCTTCGCCAGGGCACGGATTTCCCCGGCCTCGTTGGCGAACTCCATGGTCTTGTAGGGGTTGCCCCAGTCGCCGAGCACGCCGAGGCGGATGAAGTCGGCCTTCTGCCCCTCGACCTGCTCGGCGGCGTAGGTGCGGCAGCGCTCGCGGGTCAGGTCCGCCGACTGGTTCTTGCCGAAGGTGGTTTCCACCTTGTGCTCGATAGGCAGGCCATGGCAGTCCCAGCCCGGCACGTAGGGGGCGTCGAAGCCGGCCAGGCTCTTCGAGCGGACGATCATGTCCTTGATGATCTTGTTGACCGCGTGACCGATGTGGATGTTGCCGTTGGCGTACGGCGGGCCGTCATGCAGGATGAACGTCGGGCGACCCTCGCCGATCTGCCGCAGCTTGCGGTACAGGCCAATGCTGTCCCAGCGCTGCAGCATCTCCGGCTCGCGCTGCGGCAGGCCGGCCTTCATCGGAAATGCCGTTTCCGGCAGATTGAGGGTCGCTTTGTAGTCGGTCATCGTCATTCGGGCTCATGAGTACGCGGTTGACCCAGCCAGTAGGCTCGGGCGGCGGCGATATCCGCATCGATCGCCGATTTCAGCGCTTCCAGGGAAGAGAAACGTTCCTCGTCGCGCAGCTTGTGATGGAAGGTGACACGCAGGTGCCGACCGTACAGGTCGCCGGCGAAATCCAGCAGATGCATTTCCAGATGGGCACTGCCATCGCCGGACACCGAGGGACGAACGCCGATGTTGGCCACCCCCGGCCTGAACTGCCCGTCCAGCTCGGTGCTCACCAGGTATACGCCGCTGAGCGGCACCCGGCGGCGCTTGAGCTGCACGTTCGCCGTCGGCGCGCCGAGCTGGCGGCCCAGCTTCTGGCCGTGCAGAACCCGCCCGCAGAGGCTGAACGGCCGACCGAGCAGGCGCTCGACCAGCGGCAGATCGCCATGTCCCAGGGCCGTGCGCAGCCGCGTGCTGCTGACCCGCTGACCGTCCACCTCGACGGTGACCGCCGCCTCGACGCTGAAACCTTCGGCCGCACCGGCCTGGCAGAGAAACGCGAAATCGCCGGCGCGATCGCAGCCGAAACGGAAGTCGTCGCCGACCTCCAAGTGGCGTACCCCCAGGCCGTCGACCAGCACGCGCTGCACGAAGGCCTGGGCGCTCAGCTCGCACAGACGGCGGTTGAAGGTCAGGCAGAGCACCCGGTCAACGCCCTGCGCAGCGAGCAGTTCGAGCTTTTCCCGCAGGCGGGTCAGGCGCGCCGGGGCGCGCTGCGGCGCGAAGAACTCCCGCGGCTGCGGCTCGAAGATCACCACGCAGCTGGGCAGACCCAGGGCTGCCGCGCGCTCGCGCAGACGCGCCAGGATCGCCTGGTGGCCCCGGTGAACACCGTCGAAATTCCCAATGGTGGCGACACAACCCCGATGCTGGGGCCGCAGATTGTGGAGGCCTCGAACCAGCTGCATAGGAAACATCTTGCTTGCAAAGTGACCGATTATACGCACAGCCGGCGCCGGGCAACAGGTCGCCAATGGTGCCCCCGGGCGGGGAGGGCGACCGTCGAAAACGCCGGCCATGCGCGGCTCCCGAATGCCCGCACAGGAAGACTCAACCCCCCGGCAGGACATGGCCGCTCATGCCATCGCCCGGCGGGAAAAATCCCGCAGCCGGAAGCCGAGCAGCGCCAGCGTGCCGAAATAGGCCACGACACCCGCCAGCACCAGCACGCCCAGGCGCAGGAACCGCTCCGCCATCCCGCCCTGCTCCCAGGCCGGCATCAGCGCCAGCAGGCCGAGCAGTACCGCCACCATCGCCAGCACCGCCACCACCAGCTTGACGAGGAACCGCCCCCAACCGGCCTGCGGCTCGAAGCGCCGCTGTTGGCGCAGCTTCCAGTAGAGCAGGCCGGCGTTCAGGCAGGCCCCCAGGCTGATCGCCAGCGCCAGGCCGGCATGCCTGAGCGGGAAGATGAACGCCAGGTTCATCAGCTGGGTCGTCACCAGGGTGAAAACGGCGATGCGTACCGGCGTGCGGATGTTCTGCTGGGCGTAGAAACCCGGCGCCAGCACCTTCACCAGGATGATCCCGAGCAGGCCGACCGCGTAGGCGATCAGCGCCTGCTGGGTCATCAGGGCATCATGGGCGGTGAACTTGCCGTACTGGAACAGCGCCACCGTCAGCGGCTCGGCGAGGATCGCCAGGGCCAGCGCGCAGGGCAGCACCAGCAGGAAACACAGGCGCAGCCCCCAGTCGAGCAGCCGCGAATATTCCTGGTGGTCCTGGCTGGCGTAGGTCTTCGACAGGGCCGGCAGCAGGATGGTCCCCAGCGCCACGCCGAGCACGCCGGACGGCAGCTCCATCAGACGATCGGCGTAGTACATCCAGGACACCGATCCGGCGGCGAGGAAGGAGGCGAAAATGGTGTTGATGATCAGCGAGATCTGCCCCACCGAAACACCGAGAATCGCCGGCAGCATCTGCCTGAGTACCCGCCACACGCCGGCATCGCGCAGGTTCAGGCGCGGCAGCACGAGCATGCCGATTCTCTTCAGGTGCGGCAGCTGATAGAGCAGTTGCAGCAGGCCGCCGACCAGCACCGCCCAGCCCAGCGCCAGCACCGGCGGATCGAAATACGGGGTGAGGAACAACGCGAAGCCGATCATGCTGAGGTTCAGCAGGGTCGGCACGAAGGCCGGCACGCTGAAGCGGTTCCAGGTGTTGAGGATCGCCCCGGCCAGGGATGACAGCGAGATCAGCAATATATAAGGAAAGGTGAGCCGCAGCAGTACGGTGGTGAGTTCGAATTTTTCCGCCGTATCGGTGAAACCGGGCGCGGAGATCCAGATGATCCAAGGCGCGGCCAGAATGCCGAGCAGCGTCACCAGCGCCAGCACCAGGGTCAGCAGGCCGGAGACGTAGGCGATGAAGGTCCGCGTCGCCTCCTCGCCCTGCTGGGTCTTGTATTCGGCGAGAATCGGCACGAAGGCCTGGGAGAAGGCCCCTTCGGCAAAGATGCGCCGCAGCAGGTTGGGCAGCTTGAAGGCGACGAAGAAGGCATCGGTGGCCAGCCCCGCACCGAAGATGCGCGCCACCAAGGTATCGCGCACAAAACCCAGCACGCGGGACAGCATGGTGATGGAGCTGACCGCCGCCAGCGACTTGAGTAGATTCATGGAAACCGGAATTCGGGACCTGACAGGAAGAGGATGGGCTCGGCGCCGCGAGTGTAGAGGCCGCCGGCGGTCACCGCAACGCGACGCTCACCGACCGTCTCCCTTGACAACCCCAGCATATCTCGCCATGATTCGCGGCCTTATTTGTTCGTATCCCCCAGTTTCGAGGAGCTTGACGGTGGCCAACTCACCTTCTGCCAAAAAACGCGCCAAACAGGCTGAGAAGCGTCGTAGCCATAACGCCAGCCTGCGCTCGATGGTTCGTACCTACATCAAGAACGTGGTCAAGGCGATCGACGCCAAGGACCTGGAAAAAGCCCGCGTAGCCTACACCGCTGCCGTCCCGGTAATCGACCGCATGGCCGACAAGGGCATCATCCACAAGAACAAGGCCGCTCGTCACAAGAGCCGCCTGAACGCCCACATCAAGGCCCTCGGCGAAGCTGCCGCTGCCTGATCGATGCGTTCCGCGAAAACCGGCTACGGCCGGTTTTTTATTGCCCGCATTTTCGGGGAGCAGCGGGGAGCAAGGCACGCAACACCACTCCCCCTACGCCCTCACTCGCCCCACGGCAGAATCGGAATCGCCGTCACCGCATTCTGCGGGCTGCCCTCGATCACCCGGTCGCTATAGACCAGATAGACCAGCGTATTGCGCTTTTTGTCGAAGAAACGCACCACCTGCATACTCTTGAATACCAGCGAGGTGCGCTCCTTGAAAACCACCTCGCCATCCTTGAGCTCCTCGCGGAAATGGATCTTGCCGACCTGCCGACAGGCGATGGAGGCCTCGGCCCGGTCCTCGGCCAGCCCCAGCCCACCCTTGACGCCGCCGGTCCTGGGACGCGACAGGTAGCAGGTCACCCCCTCGACCTTGGGATCGTCGAAGGCCTCGACGACGATCCGGTCGTTCGGCCCGAACCACTTGAAGACGGTGGACACCTCGCCGATCTCCTCGGCGAGAGCCAGGGACGGCAGCAGCGCCGCCAGCAGCCACGAAATCCTGCGCATGCCGCCTCCTCAGACCAGAATCAGGTTGTCGCGATGCACCAGCTCCGGCTCGTCGACATAGCCAAGCAGCTGCTCGATCTGCTCGGAAGCATGACCGATGATCTTCTGCGCCTCGGCAGAACTGTAGTTGACCAGACCACGGGCGACCTCGCACCCCTCCCGATCGACGCAGACGACCATTTCGCCGCGGCGGAAATTGCCCACCACGGACTTCACGCCCACCGGCAACAGGCTCTTGCAGTTATGGCTCAGCGCCTCCACCGCCCCGGCATCCAGAACCAAGGTGCCGCGCATCTGCAGATGCCCGGCCAGCCACTGCTTGCGCGCCGCCAGCATGCCCTGCTCGGGCGCCAGCAGGGTACCGAGCCGCTCGCCGGCCTTGAGCCGATCCAGCACCCGCTCGATGCGCCCGCCGATGATCACCGTATGGGCGCCGGAGCGCGCCGCCAGCCGTGCCGCACGCAGCTTGGTCTGCATGCCGCCGCGCCCCAGGGCGCCGCCGGTCGAACCGGCCGCGCCATCCAGGCGCGGGTCGTCGGCCCGCGCCTCGAAGATCAGTTGCGCATCGGGATTGTTGCGGGGATCGGCATCGAACATGCCGTCACGGTCGGTGAGGATGACCAGCAGGTCCGCCTCCACCAGGTTGGCCACCAGCGCCGCCAGAGTATCGTTGTCGCCGAAGCGGATCTCGTCGGTGACCACGGTGTCGTTCTCGTTGATCACCGGGATGACGCCGAGATCCAGCAGGGTGCGCAGGGTGCTGCGGGCATTCAGATAACGCTTGCGATCGGACAGGTCGTCGTGGGTCAGCAGGATCTGCGCGGTATGCCGACCGTGCTCGGCAAAGCTCGACTCCCAGGCTCGCACCAGCCCCATCTGCCCCACCGCAGCCGCCGCCTGCAGCTCGTGGATGGCCTTCGGCCGGGCACCCCAGCCTAACTGGCTCATGCCGGCCGCCACCGCGCCGGAGGAGACCAGGACCAGCTCCACGCCGGCCTCGTGCAGCGCCACCATCTGCTCGACCCAGACCGCCATCGAGGAACGATCCAGACCACGACCGTCGGCAGTCAGCAAGGCACTGCCGATCTTCACCACCCAACGCCGCGCACCCGTCACCTTATCGCGCATCATCTCAGCCTTTCCGCTCAGTCAGTCAGACGGCGAGCCCGACCCCGCCGCCAATCGCGGGCGGACCCCGTCCGCCCCACAGGATCATCGCACGTAGAAGATTTCCGGCCCGTCGCCGTCGTCCTCGTCGTCGAAGTCCTCCTCGTCTTCCAGCGCCTCGGCGCTTTTCAGGCCGGCGCGGCGCAGGGCTCGCCGATCGTCCAGCGCCTGCAGACGCGCGCGCGCCTCGTCCTCGATGCGCTGATCCAGCTCGGCCAGCGCCTCGGCGTATTCCGGCTCCTCGGCGATACGCAAGGCACGCTCGTCCAGGTAGCGCATGATGTCCTGACAAAGTGCCTCGGTGCCCTCGCGCTCCAGGGCGGAAACCACGTATACCGGCCCCTGCCAGTCGAGCCGCTCGACCACCGCGCGCAGCCGCTCCTCACGCTCCTCGTCGAGCAGCTGGTCGGCCTTGTTCAGCACCAGCCAGCGCTCGCGCTCGGTCAGCGCCGGACTGAACTTCTCCAGCTCGCGCAGGATGGTTTCCGCTGCCTCGGCCGGATCGCTCTCGTCCAGCGGCGCCATATCCACCAAATGCAGCAGCAGACGGGTACGCGCCAGATGCTTGAGGAAGCGGATGCCCAGCCCCGCGCCTTCCGCCGCCCCCTCGATCAGCCCGGGAATGTCGGCGACCACGAAGCTCTTGTAGCGCCCGACGCTGACCACCCCGAGGTTCGGCACCAGGGTGGTGAAGGGATAGTCGGCAACCTTCGGCTTGGCGGCCGACACCGCACGGATGAAGGTGCTCTTGCCGGCGTTCGGCAGGCCGAGCAGGCCTATGTCGGCCAGTACCTTCAGCTCCAGCTTGAGATCCCGCGCCTCGCCCGGCTTACCCGGCGTGGTCTGCCGCGGCGCGCGGTTGGTGCTGGACTTGAAACGGGTGTTGCCCAGACCATGCCAGCCGCCCTGGGCGACCAGCAGGCGCTGCCCGGGACGGGTCAGGTCGCCGATGATTTCCTGGGTGCCGGCATCGATCACCGTGGTGCCGACCGGTACCGGCAGGATCAGATCCTCACCCTTGGCGCCGGTGCAATCGGTACTACCGCCCTTCTCGCCGCGCTGCGCCTCGAAGCGGCGGGTATAGCGGTAGTCCACCAGGGTATTGAGGTTCTCGTTGGCCTCCATGTACACGGAGCCGCCGTCGCCGCCGTCGCCACCGTTGGGGCCGCCCTTCTCGATGAACTTCTCGCGACGAAAGCTCATCATGCCGTTGCCACCGTCACCGGCCTTTACAAAAATCGAAACTTCATCGACGAATTTCATGGGGTACGCCTCCCGCCAATGGGACGGGCTGAATGAAACGAGGAACACAGGATACAGAAACAAAAAAGCCCCGTCGCATGACAGGGCTTTTCCGGCGATGCCGCGATCAGGCCGATACGACGCTCACGTAGCGACGACCGAAGGCACCCTTCACATCGAACTTGACCACGCCTTCCACTTTCGCGAACAGGGTGTGGTCCTTGCCCATGCCAACCCCGAAACCGGGGTGGAACTGGGTGCCGCGCTGACGCACGATGATGTTGCCGGCCTTGATGGCCTGGCCGCCGAACATCTTCACGCCAAGGCGTTTACTTTCTGAGTCGCGACCGTTGCGGGTAGAACCGCCAGCTTTTTTGTGTGCCATGAGTTCAATACTCCAGATTCAAGGATGCAGGCGACGCAAGCGCGTCAGGCCTGGATGCCGGTGATTTTGATCTCGGTGAACCACTGACGGTGGCCCTGGTGTTTCATGTGGTGCTTGCGGCGGCGGAACTTGATGATGGTCACCTTGTCGTGGCGGCCCTGGCTCACGACCTCGGCGGTCACCTTGGCGCCCTCGACCACCGGTGCGCCGATCTTCACGTCGTCACCGTTGCCGACCAGCAGCACGCGATCGAAGGTCACCGCATCGCCGGTACCGACTTCGAGCTTTTCGATCTTGAGGAATTCGCCCTCGGCAACCTTATATTGCTTGCCGCCGGTCACGATTACTGCGTACATGGTATGTCTCCGTTGATCCTGCTCACCCGGCGCTTTATATAAGGAGTCGTTGGCCGGCATGGCTGCGCAGACCGGATGACCGCCTGCGCAATTGCGTAAGACAGGGAAATACCCAGGGAAGTTAGGGCCAGCGATTGTACGTAAGCGACAAGGGCCGCGCAAGCACCGCCGCCCCTTGCCTTGACAGCCCATACCCCGCCACCTAGCATGCCGCGGCAACTGATCAGGAGCTCGATGCGTTGATGCAACCCCAGGCCTTTTACCGCGTGATCGCGGATGATTTCAGCGCTGTTGACGGCATCATCCGCAAACAGCTCACATCACGGGTTCCCTTGGTGGAAACGATCGGCGACTACATCATTTCCGCCGGCGGCAAGCGCCTGCGTCCACTGCTGGTGCTGCTCTGCGGAAACGCCCTCGGCCAGTGCGACGACCGGATGCGCCTGCTCGCCGCCGCCATCGAGTTCCTGCACACCTCCACCCTGCTGCACGACGACGTGGTCGACGACTCCGACCTGCGCCGCGGCCGCTCCACCTCCAACGCCCTGTGGGGCAACGCGCCCAGCGTGCTGGTCGGCGACTTCCTCTATGCCCGCTGCTTCGAGATGCTGGTCGAGCTGGCGTCGATGCCGGTGATGCGCATCATGTCCCAAGCCACCCGTGTGATCGCCGAGGGCGAGGTGCTGCAACTGTCCAAGGTGCGCGATGCCAGCACCACGGAAGAGACCTACATGGAAGTCATCCGCGGCAAGACCGCGATGCTCTTCGAGGCCGCGAGCCACGGCGCCGCCGTTCTGGCCGGCGCCAGCGCCGAACAGGCCGAAGCGCTGCGCCGCTTCGGCGACTCGCTCGGCATCGCCTTCCAGCTGGTCGACGACCTGCTCGACTATCGCGGCGATGCCGAGACCCTGGGCAAGAACGTCGGCGACGACCTGGCCGAAGGCAAGCCGACCCTGCCGCTGATCTATACCATGCGCGAAGGCACCCCGGAGCAGGCCGCCCTGGTGCGTCGGGCGATCCAGAAAGGCGGCATCGAGGATCTGGCGGCTATCGTCGCCGCCGTGGAGGCCGCCGGTGCCCTGGACTACACCGCCCGCCTGGCCCGCGAGCATGCCGAGCGCGCCGTCACCTGCCTGGATACCCTGCCGCCCGGTGAATACCGCGACGCCCTGATCGAGCTGAGCCGCTTCGCCGTGGCCCGCACCCACTGACGTCTCCAGCGCCGGCCAGAACGAAGAAGCCGGGCCTCGATGGCCCGGCTTCTTCGTTTTCGCCTGCGGCATGCCGCAGAACCCGCCCCTTACAGTACGTCGAGCAGCTCGACGTCGAACACCAGCACGCTGTGCGGCGGAATGCTGCCGATGGCCTGATCGCCGTAGGCCAGTTCGCTCGGCACATAAAGGCGCCATTTGCTGCCGCTGTTCATCAGCTGCAGGGCCTCGGTCCAGCCGGCGATCACCCCGCCGACCGGAAACTCGGCCGGCTCGCCACGCTGGTAGGAGCTGTCGAACACGCTGCCGTCGATCAGGGTCCCGTGGTAATGAGTCCGTACATGGTCTTCGCGGCTCGGCTTGCGGCCCTCGCCGGCCGTCAGTACTTCGTACTGCAGGCCGGAGGCCAGCACGGTGATGCCCTCGCGCTTGGCGTTCTCGGCAAGGAAGGCGACGCCGGCGGCGACAGCCGCCTCGGACTTGGCCTGGGACTCGGCCTGCATGCGGTCGCGGATCGCCTTGAAGCTGGCCGACAGGGCGGCCGGCTCGACGCGGCTGGGCTGACCGACGAAAGCGTCGGCCAGGCCGGCCAGCACCGCCTCGAGGCTGACCCCCGGCGGCGGGTTGTCGCGGATCTGGTCGCCCAACTGGCGCCCGATGCCATAGCTGACGCGGGCTTCGTCGGTGGAAAGGTTGAGTTCGCTCATGCCGGAGTTCCAGTCGGTGAAAAGGCCCGACAGACTAGCACAAGCGCAGGGGGAGGACTTCCGGAAACGGCCGGGAGACGGCCGCTTCAATGGGCGTGCTTGGCCAGCCTATCCATGTGGCCCATGACGAAGGCCGAAACGACGAAGGTCATGTGGATGATCACATACCACAGCAGCTTGTCGTTGGGGATCTTCTGCGCATCCATGAACACGCGCAGCAGGTGAATCGACGAGATGGCCACGATCGAGGCGGCCACTTTCAGCTTCAGCGAACCGGAATCCATCTTGCCCAGCCAGTCGAGCTTTTCCTTGCCCTCGTCGATGTCCAGCTGGGACACGAAGTTCTCGTAGCCGGAGATCATCACCATCACCAACAGCCCACCGACCAGCGACATGTCGATCATCGAGAGCAGGACCAGGATCAACTCCTCCTCGGCCATGTCGAGCACGTGCGGCAGCAGATGGTAGACCTCCTGGAAGAACTTCAGGGTCAGCGCCAGCAGGGCAACGGACAGGCCGACATAGATCGGCGCCAACAGCCAGCGGGAGGCATACATCGCATTTTCGAGAAAACGTTCCATGGGGCATCCACTCAGCCAAAACCGGCGGCGAGTATACCCATGGGCATGAACGGGACAAAGACGCTGCCAAAGGCTGGAAGCACTCGGCAACATATCCCCATTTGCTGTGGATAACCCTGTGAACAGAGAGCGGATGAATCCCTCCAGAGCCCAGTGGATGGGCTCCCGCTCCTGCCGTACAAATATCGAGCAGCGCCCCACTCAACCTTCCGGTCGGGACTCGCAGTTGCCCGGACGGCACGGGCGCGGACCGTTCAGCCGGCGCAGTTCGGCCTGCAGGTGGAGGCGCCAGATGGGCATGTCGGTGCAGGCCTGATAGCCCACTCCGCCCAGGGTCGCCGCGACCTCGTCAAGCACCCGCTCCGCCGCCAGAGGCCCGCGAAACGGCCCCTGCGCCTTGACCGAGGATGGCTGCGCGCCGGACAGGCCGGCGGCAAAGAGCAACATCCACAGCCCCTGCTCTCCCGCCAGCGGGCGGGCTGCCAACTCGATGCGAATGACCAGACCCAGGCAGTTCCGGGTCAGACAGAGCGTGCGTGACATAGGGCGATCCCCCTTCAGGGTGGTGTTTTCAGCCTACACGCCGCACGGCGCTCCAGAAAGCTTTTTGCTTCCATTCAGCCTGTGGATAAGTCTGCGGGCGATCCGGGACGAGGAGGAACCGACGTGCGACATTCGACCACCCCGACCCGCCGTGCGGGCCGGGGCGCACTCACTCCTGGAGGCCGATCTGCGGCTCCTTCGCCTTGCCGGGGTCCTCTTCCATCCCCATTTCGGCGATTTCCCGCAGCCGCTCCACCACCCGCGCATTGACGCTGCCGGCCGGGAAGCGGCTCTCGGCATCCGGCGTGCCGGCCGGTTCGCCGAGCAGCAGGCTGAGCGCCTCGTCCACCTGGCGCACCGCATAGACATGGAAACGGCCGGCGCGCACCGCCTGCAGCACCCGCTCGTCGAGCATCAGGTTGGTGACGTTGGCGCGCGGGACGATCACCCCCTGCTCGCCGGTCAGCCCACGCGCCTCGCAGAGCCGGAAGAAGCCCTCGATCTTCTCGTTGACCCCGCCGACCGCCTGCACCTCGCCGAACTGGTTGATCGAGCCGGTGATGGCGAAGCACTGCTTGAGCGGCGTGCGCGACAGTGCCGAGATCAGCGTACAGACCTCGCCGAGGGAGGCGCTGTCGCCGTCGACGTAGCCGTAGGACTGCTCCAGGGCGATGCTCGCCGAGATCTCCAGGGGGAACTCCTGGGCATAGCGGCTGCCGAGGTAGCCGGTGAGGATCATCACCCCCTTGGAGTGGATCGGCTGGCCGAGGTTGACCTCGCGCTCGATGTCGACGATCCCCGAACCGCCCGGATAGACAGTGGCGGAGATCCGCGCCGGCACACCGAAAACGGAGTCGCCGATCTCCAGCACGGTCAAACCGTTGCACTTGCCGATCGCCGCGCCCTCGGTGTCGATCAGGATGATCCCGGCGAGCATGTCGTCGAGAATCCGTGCCGAAACCCGTCCGGTGCGGGTTTCCTTGGCCTTCAGGGCGCGCTCGATGTGGCCGACGTCGGTCAGCGCCTCGCCGGCCAGGTGGCGGACGAAGTCGGCCTCGCTGACCAGCTGGAAGAGATCGCCGATGCGTGCCGACAACCGCCCCTGATGCTCGGCCAGACGTGCGCTGTAGGTCGCCAGGCGCGCCACCGCCGCGGAACTCAGGGGCGCCATGCCCTCCTCCGAGGTGCGCGTCTTGAGCAGTTGGGCGAACTGTTCGAGGCTGTCCTCGCCAAGGGGGATCTCCTCGTCGAAATCCACCAGCACGCGGAACATCTCCTGGAAGTCCGGGTCCACGTCCTGCAGCGTGTAGTAGAGCTGGCGCGAACCGACGATCACCACCTTGACCTGCAACGGAATGACCTGCGGAGTGAGGGTCACGGTCGCCAGCCGGCCCAGCTCGGCCAGCGGCGACTCCATCTTCAGCTGGCGCGAATGCAGGGCGCGCTTGAGGGCATCCCAGACGAAGGGCTCGCCGAACAGCTTCTCCGCCTCGAGTACCAGGAAACCGCCGTTGGCGCGGTGCAGTGCGCCCGGGCGCAGTTGGCGGTAGCTGGTATAGAGCGCGCCCTGATCGGTGCCGTACTCGATGCGGCCGAACAGGTTGTCGTAGGTGGGATGCGGCTCGAACACCACCGGCGCGCCGCCCTGGCTGTGGTGACCGACCACCAGGCTCGGGCAGTACTGCTCGACCAGCAGGGTGCGCCGCTGGGCGTCCGTCCCGCTCTCCTCGCCCAGTTGCTCGACCACGGTGCGCAGCAGGTTGACCTGCATCGCCTGCAGATAGGCACAGACCCCGGCGCTTTCCGCGTACTTCTCCGAAAGCGGTGCGAGCAGCGGCTGCAGGGCCAGGGTGATGGTCTCCTCGTTGAGCTGGCGCAACTGGTTGCTCGACTCGCGCTTCCATTGCGGCAGGCTGGACAGCTCCTCGTTGAGGCGCTCCTCGAGGTAGCCGATATCCTCGTGAAAGCGCTCGCGCTCGACCTCCGGCAACAGGGCGAAGTCGGCCTCGTCCAGCGCCTTGCCATCCTTCATCGGCGTGAAGGCGATGTTGGCGCTGTCGCGGTACAGGGCGATCCCCTTGTCCAGTGCCTGCCGCTCGATGCTGTCCAGGGCACGGTCGTAGCGCTGGTTGAAGCCCCGGTCGATGGCGCTCTTCTTCTGCTGGTAGGTCGGCGTCTCGAACACCGCCGGGAAGGTCGCCAGCAGATTGTCGACCAGCAGGCTGATGTCGGCGATGAACGCACTGGCGCTGCCCGGCGCCAGTTGCAGCGAGCGCGGCTCGCGAGGCTCGTCGAAGTGGTTGACGTAGACCCAGTCCGCCGGCGTCTCCAGGCGCTTGGCTTCGGCCTGGAGATAGCGCTTGACGTAGGAGAAGCGACCGGTGCCCGGTTCGCCCATGACATAGACATTGTATCCCGGGCGCGGCATCGCCACGCCGAACTGCAGCGCCTCCACCGCACGCTCCTGACCGAGCACGCCGCGGAAGGGCTCCAGTTCGGCGGTACTGGCGAAGTCGAACTGGGCGGGATCGAAGGGGCGGGTCAGCTCATCGGGTGCCAGGCGCAGGCCGGCAGCAACGGAGTCGGGCATCGGGAGTCCTTACATCGGGCGGCCAAAGGCCGCGGAGAGGGGAAAAACAGTCGCCATTCTGGCCTTCGCACCGACCCGCCGCAAGGCGCCTCGGCGAAGCCTCGCGTGCAAGCGGCCGCCGCCTCAGCGCTCCAGCCCCGCGCAGTGCAGGCACAGCTCGGCGGCCGGCAACGCGGCCAATCGCGCCAGCTCGACGGGCTGACCGCAGCGCCGGCACACACCGTAGCGCCCCTCCGCCAGCCGCCGGCGGGCCTGCTCGACTTGGCGCAGACCCTCCTCGGCCTCGGCCAGCAGCGCGTGCAGCACATCGTCGTTCTGCCGCTCGCCGGCCTGCTCGACGGCGTCCGAGTCATGCAGTAGGCCGAGATCGCCACGAATGGCCTCGGCCCGCTGGCGATACTCCCGATGCAGACGCTCAAGAGCGCCCCGTGGATCGAAGGCATCGGACATATTCGGCTCCCTGGAATCGACCATACTCATGTTCAGTGTGGCCCAGACTGGGCGATATGCAGTGACCTGCATCAAGCGCCCCACCACCCTTGGGGCAGTCGCCTTGACAGCCCCACGGCATTGCAAAATGCTGCGCACCGGCCGGCCAGGACCGGTCCGTTTTTCCACATGAAGAAGAGATCATCAATGAAAAGGATTCTGTTGGGTTCCCTGCTCGCCGCCGCCTCCCTCAACGCCCTCGCCGAAGCGCCGGGCGGCCCGAGCTGCGGCTGGGGCAACATGCTGTTCAAGGGCCAGCGCGGCCTAGCCACCCACGTGGTCGCCTCGACTACCAACGGCACCTCGGGCAACGCCACCTTCGGCATGACCTCCGGCACCAACGGCTGCCGTACCGACGGCGCTCTGACCTATACCGGCAAGCCGATGCTGGTGCTGGGCAGCATCATGGACGAGCTGTCCGAGGACATGGCCAAGGGCGAAGGCGAAGCCCTGACCACCTACGCCGTGTTGCTCGGCGTACCGCCGGAAGACCGCGCCCGCTTCGCCGCCGTGACCCACGAGCACTTCGCGGAAATCTTCAGCTCCGCCGACGTCACCGCCGAGGCCGTACACAGCGCCACCCTCGCCGTACTGAAGAAAGACACCCGCCTGGCCAAATACGCCGAGCAGGCCTGATCCCGGCCCTGCGCCGCCTCGTGCCCGCCCCGGCGGGCACCTCTGTCCGATCCCCCATCCCTTCATGCTCAAACGCCTGCTTCCCCTGCTGCTGGGCGGTGCCTGCGCGATGCTCCAGGCCGCTCCGCCGCTGTCCGATACGCGCCTGCACGAGCTGGCCTCCGACCCCTTCTGGCTCGCCCTCGGCCACTACCAGCGCGACCGGCTGGGCGGCTGGCGCAGCCATGTCGACGACGACGCCTTCTTCTTCGCCGAACGGGGCGAGCGCGACCCGGCCGCGGAACTCGCCGCCACTCTGGCCGCGCTCTACCAAGAGCCGGGTCTCGCCGACCGCCATCCGCAGTGCCGCTTTCCGGCGCGTACCCGCTGGCTGCGCGAACGCCTGATCCTGAACGACCTGCCGCAGCCACAGTGCCGCGAATACGCCGACTGGTACGCCGAGATCGCCCCGCACAGCACCGTGCTGGTATTTCCCGCCGCCTACCTGAACAGCCCCTCGTCGATGTTCGGCCACACCCTGCTGCGCATCGACCCGGCCGGCATCGACACCCAGGGCAGCGCCCTGCTCAGCTATGCGCTGAACTTCGGCGCCTACATCGAGGGCAGCGACAACAGCATCCTCTACGCCTGGAAAGGCCTGATGGGCGGCTACCCCGGCCTCTTCGCCCTGCTGCCCTACCGGGAAAAACTGACCGAGTACAGCCGCCTGGAAAACCGCGACCTTTGGGAATACCGGCTGAACCTCACCGCCGAGGAAACCGGGCGGATGGTCGAGCACGTCTGGGAACTTCGGCAGATCCAGTTCGACTACTACTTCTTCGACGAAAACTGCTCCTACCGCCTGCTCGAACTGCTGGACATCGCGCGCCCGGGCCTGGAACTGACCAAAGGCTTTTCCCTCACCGCCATCCCCGCCGACACCGTGCGCGCGGTGGAGCAGGCCGGGCTGATCGAGAGCGTCGACTACCGCCCCTCGCGGGAGAAGGAGCTGCTCGAGCGCGCCGCACCGCTGAGCCAGGCGGAGCGGAATTGGACGCGGCGCCTGGCCGAGGACAGCGCCCCGCTCGCCAGCCCGGCCTTCCAGGCGTTGCCGACCGAGCGCCAGGCGCAGGTTGTGGACGCTGCCTACCGGCTGATCCGCTATCGCCAGAGCGGCGAGGAACGCGACGAGGCCAGCGCCCGCGACAGCTACCGCCTGCTGCAGGCGATCAACCGCAACCCGCCGCCGCGCCTCGCCGAAGCGCGCCCCGTGCAACCGGAGCAGGGCCATCCGTCGCGCACCTGGCAACTCGCCCTCGGCAACCGCGAGCAGCGCAGCTTCGCCGAATACGGCCTGCGCATGGCCTACCACGACCTGCAGGACAACCTCGACGGCTTTCCCCTCGGCGCGCAGATCGAGATCGCCCAGCTCAAGCTGCGCCAGTACGAGGGCAACCACTGGCAGCTGCAGCAACTGGATTTGGCCAACATCCGCTCGCTGACCCCGCGCAGCGCCCTGCTCTCGCCCTGGTCCTGGCAGGTCGGCGGTGGACTGGAACGGGTCATCGGCAAGGGCCGCCACGACAACGAGCAACTGGTCGGTCACCTGAACGGCGGTGCCGGCTTCACCTGGCAGCTCGACGAGAACCTGCTCGGCTTCGCCCTGGCCACCGCCCGGCTCGAGCAGAACGGGGAGTTCGCCGCCCTCCTCAGCCCGGCGGCCGGCTTCGATAGCGGCCTGCTGTGGCGCAACCCGCTCGGCAACCTCGGCCTGGAGGCGAGTGCCGACTACTTCCACAACGGCGAGGTACGTCGCACGCTGGGCCTCGCCCAGCACTGGGAAATCGCCGACAACCTCGGCCTGCGTCTGTCCGCCCGCCGCGAATTCAGCCAGCAGGCCTCGCCGGCCAGCGAGGTGAGCCTGCAGCTGCGCTGGTATCACTATTGAAGGCGCCGGGCGCGGTAGTCGGCCTTTTGCCACGGCGCCCGAACCAAGGCACATCCCGCCGCCGGCCCCCACGGCTCGGAAGCCCAGCGGCGGCGGCTCGAAACGACACCGGCTCCGCCCTGAAGGGCCGAGCGGCGAATCAGGCGGCTCCAGACTCCGCTACCGGCCTCCCGATCAGATAGGTAATCCGGTAGGGGCCGATCAGCAGATCGGATGTCCAATACCGCCCGGTCTCCCACCGGTAGCCATCCCGATTCAGGCCCTCGGTGAGCTGCTCGAGTTCCTTGGGCGTGTAGGTTCTGAAGCAGGAAACGACGCCGTCGAATGCGATGAAGAAAGGTGCCAGCGGTATGACGTAGGTGAAGAAGAAGCGTTTGAAGGTCAGGCGCCCGACAAAAGGCGTAAAGATGAGACTGCCGAGCAACAGGAGGATGGGAACCGTGAGTATTCGCCAGAAGCTGCGCTCCTGGGCCTCGAACACCGCGATCGGGGCTTTTCTCCGCACCGCATCGGCCAGGATTCTCTTCGCACTCTCCGGACGAAAGTGATGGAAGCCGGTAAATATCGTCCGGAATCCCCGCAGCGACTCGGGGCAATTCATGGCATTCGTGGACTCCGCGCGATACCTGACCGCCCCATCCACCTGCACATTGATCCTCTCGACGGCCGAGGCGTTCGGGTACAAGTCGGTCAAGGTGGCGGAAACGGGGCGACCGGCCTCCTGCGCGATTGCGGGCAGGAGCGCGGGAATCGGCCCTCCGCCCCCCGAACAGAGATCCACGATCGACGTCTGCTCCGTCGATTTCATTGCCTCGGCCAGTTGCGGGACGACCGCACGGTATGCTCGCCCCATATAGAAGGCTAGGTGGTCGGTGATGAAATCGCGAAACAACTCGGGAAACCACTCCTGGTCTTCCCACTCGAAGAGGTGAATACGATCCATGGAAACGCTCCTTGTCATGTCTCGGCAGATCCGAAGGCGGGGTGCAGCACGGTCACTCGCTCACAACAGGAGCATCATGCTGCATGACCGTGACCTGCGTCAGCACTTCGCTTTGGGCAGATGATTCCCGCATACCGAACAATACAGGCCGTGCGAACACGTAGCGAGCAAAGGCCGAGCTAGGCAAGGCGCAATCAGGCGAAGCTGCCCAGCTTACATGGCACTCCGAGCGCTGCCCCCAACGCAGCATGGCCGGTTGCAGCAGTTTTTACACGGCCTCAAGCCGGGCAGCGGGTGCAGAATTTTCCCTGTGCCCGCAACTCGCCCAGCCGGGTGGTGAACTCCTGCCGATAGCCGCGCCCGAGCCAGGCCACCCGGGTCACGAGACCATCGGTCACATAGCGGCCGCCGTAGCACATGAGTCCGGTTTCCACGACGGCTCCCGAGTCGCCCAGGATGTCGCGAAGACGTTGCGTCAGGCCCAGCACGCCGTAGGCGGCCTGGCCATCCGGGTCGATGAAGATGGAATAGGCCCGGGTATCCCGCAGATAGATCCATGCCTTGACCTCAAGGCTGCGCACGGCGGCCAGCACCTCGGGCGGCACCGTTATCAACTTGCCCGCCAGCCCTTCCAAGGCCCGCTCGAGCCGGGAAGGATCGGCCAGGTACCGCTTCCGGCCGGCCGCGAGCAGCGTCCGAATGTCCCGACCGTCCGCGGCCTCCTCCGGCCCGAGGACTTCCAGCATGAGATGCTTGTACCCCTCGCCGACGATCATGGTTCGCTCCCCGCCTTCGTGCCCCCGGCTAGGCGCTGGCCAGCCTCGAGCGGCAAGGCGGCCAGCGCCTGCTGCGCCTGACGGTCGGCGCTGCGCCGCACATCCTCCAGCTCCGCCTTCAGCGCCTCGTTCTCCTGGCGGAGCATTTCCGCCACTTCGCGCCAGACCCGGGCGACCGCTTCCTGCTCGTGCGCCTCGCCCGGCGTGCCGGCCTGGCGCGCCCGCTCATCCGCCTGCGCGGCCCGAGCCTCGGCCTGGCCGAGGTTTTCCGCCTGGCGCCGGCGGAGGACCGCCTTGAACCTGTCGAACAGCCAGTCGGAGAACTCGTCCAGGACCCTGCCGAGAAGCGCCTTGACCAGTGGCCCGAGCAGGCCGATCAGGAGTTTGGAAAGCATGTGTCGTCTCGCTCCGAAAAATGTCCGCATGAGGCCGGGAACGCCCGGCCCGTCGGCGGCGCCGGCTTGCCGGAAGCGCGGTCCGGCGCGCAATCTCCGCGCGCCGGCCTTCAGCGCACCTCGATGTCGATATCCACCTTGGCGCCCTGGATCAGGGTGTTGTAGACCGGCGAAAAGGCCGCCAACTCCTTCAGCTGCACGATGTTTTCCGGGGCGGTCTTCACCCGGAACTTCACGCGGATACTCGTGTAGCCCTTGGGCACGCCGGGGTCCAACCCGAGAAAACCGCGCAGGTCGATGTCGCCCTCCAGCTCCGACTCCAGCTCGTCGATCTGGATGCCGCGCACGGCCGCATGGGCGACCATGCTGGTGGTGATGCAGCCGGCCAGGGCATTGAGCAGATGCTCGACCGGATTGGCCGCCCGATCTTCTCCGGCCAACACGGCGGGTTCGTCCGCGTGCAGCTCGAATGCCTGCTGGTGGACAATCTCTTGCCCCACGCCGTGGAAGCCGGCAATCGTGCTGCAGTTGCGTGTGGCGCCGAGCCAGCGGTTGCGCGCCCGAAACCGGCAGGCGCCGAGGGCAGGGTCCCGCTGGATGGCGCCGATGGTGGCCTTGAGGACCTCCAGGTCGATGCCGTTCACATGACTGACGCTCGTTTCTGCTGCCATCGTTGTTCTCCCCTGCCATGACACTGGATCGACGGCCGGGCCGAGGCGCGACTGCACGCGCACCGAACACCCAGGCCCCGGAAAAACCGCCAAGGCGGTCATACAGCGTATTAGCCGCTCCCCGGCATTCCGGCCAGCCCGCTTCGTCGCCCCGCCCCCGACCGACGCCGGCCCGCGCCATGCCGCATGGCCCGCGCTTTGTGCGATCATCGCGCCCTCCGAAAACCACACGAACGAGAGGGAACATGAGCAGCGAAGCTTCCGGCACCTGCCGCCACTTCGTCACCTACAGCGGCGTCAAGCTGCCGCTGAAGCTGATGAACGAACTCGACGAGGCCGGTCTCCACAACCGCAACACCTTCTTCCGCGGCCACTTCGACGAACAGGACCGCCTGATCAAGATGGAGAAGATCGTCTATGGCGAACTGGAGCTGCAGCACGTCTACCGCTACCACGCCAACGGCGCCCTGTGCCAGGCCGAGATCACCGACACCGACGACGAAGTCACGGTGCTGAGCTTCGACGAGAACGGCCAGCCGGCGTAGGGCGGGTTGTAACCCGCCATCGGAGGCCGGGCCACACCGCCACCCGGCGGGTTGTCCCCTCCCGCAGGCACCAGCAAAAAGCCCCGGCCATTTGGCGCGGGGCTTTTTGCTGGGCGGCGTATCGCGACGGTTACGCCAGCTTCTTGTAGCGCACCCGGTGCGGCTGGGCGGCGGCGTCGCCGAGGCGCTTCTTGCGGTCGGCCTCGTACTCGGTGTAATTGCCCTCGAAGAACACCACGCTGGAGTCGTCCTCGTAGGAGAGGATGTGGGTGGCGATCCGGTCGAGGAACCAGCGGTCGTGGGAGATCACGATGGCCGAGCCGGGGAAGTCCAGCAGTGCCTCTTCCAGGGCGCGCAGGGTTTCCACGTCGAGGTCGTTGGACGGTTCGTCGAGCAGCAGCACGTTGCCGCCCTGCTTGAGGGTCAGCGCCAGGTGCAGGCGGCCGCGCTCACCGCCGGAGAGGTCCTTGACGAACTTCTGCTGGTCGGCGCCCTTGAAGTTGAAGCGGCCGACGTAGCTGCGCGAGGGCACCTCGTAGTTGCCGATGCGGATCGCGTCGAACCCGTCGGAGACCTGCTCCCAGACGGTCTTGCTGCCGTCCAAGCTGTCGCGGCTCTGGTCGACGCTGGCGACCTGCACGCTGTCGCCGAGGTCGATGGTGCCGGCGTCCGGGGTTTCCCGGCCGAGGATCATGCGGAACAGCGTCGACTTGCCCGCGCCGTTGCCGCCGATCACCCCGACGATGGCGCCCTTGGGCAGGGCGAAGGACAGGTCGTCGATCAGCACGCGGTCACCGTAGCCCTTGCGCACGTGGCTGAACTCGATGACCTTGTCGCCCAGACGAGGACCGGCCGGGATGTAGATCTCGTTGGTCTCGCTGCGCTTCTGGAATTCCTGGGACTGCATTTCCTCGAAACGCTGCAGCCGCGCCTTGGACTTGGCCTGGCGGGCCTTGGCGCCCTGGCGCACCCATTCCAGTTCGGCCTTCATCGCCTTGGCGTGGGCAGCCTCGGCCTTGGCTTCCTGAGTCAGACGGGCGGCCTTGGATTCCAGCCACTGCGAGTAGTTGCCCTCGAAGGGGATGCCGTGGCCGCGGTCCAGTTCGAGAATCCAGCCGGCGACGTTGTCGAGGAAGTAGCGGTCGTGGGTGATCGCCACCACGGTACCGGGGAAGTCGTGGAGGAAATGCTCCAGCCAAGCCACCGAGTCGGCGTCCAGGTGGTTGGTCGGCTCGTCGAGCAGCAGCATGTCGGGGGCCGACAGCAGCAGGCGGCACAGCGCCACGCGGCGCTTCTCGCCGCCGGAGAGGTGCTCGATCTTCGCCTCCCACGGCGGCAGGCGCAGGGCGTCGGCGGCGACCTCCAGCTGGCGCTCGAGGTTGTGGCCGTCGGACGCCTGGAGGATCGCCTCCAGCTTGGCCTGCTCGGCGGCCAGCGCGTCGAAATCGGCGTCCGGCTCGGCATAGGCGGCATAGACCTCGTCGAGGCGGGCCTGGGCCTGCTTGATCTCGCCCACCGCCTCCTCAACGATGTCGCGCACGGTCTTCTCCGGATCGAGCTGCGGCTCCTGCGGCAGGTAGCCGACCTTGATGCCGGGCATCGGCCGGGCCTCGCCGTCGAACTCGGTGTCGACCCCGGCCATGATCCGCAGCAGGGTCGACTTGCCCGCGCCGTTGAGGCCGAGCACGCCGATCTTGGCGCCGGGGAAGAACGACAGGGAAATGTCCTTGAGGATTTCACGCTTCGGGGGCACGACTTTGCTGACCCGATGCATGGTGTAGACGTATTGAGCCATGGATGACCTTGGTTCCGACCAGGAAATGGAAATGGGAAGGCGGGGGCGCGGCCGAACGGCGATCCGCGACAGCTCAGTGACACCGGCTGCCCGGTCCCCCGCGCATGCCGGCAAAGCTACCCGAAATGCGCCGGGCAAACCAGCCGAGGGCGCGCCGCGAGCGGCGAGCGGCTTTGCGTCGTGGTCTTCGGGATGAGCCGGATTCGCCCACGCTTGATCGCGTTTCATGTGCCGGTCCGGCATGGATAGGGTAGAATTCACGCCCTCTTTAATTTACTGCCCAGCCGAACCCAGGGGATTGCCATGTTCAGCCGTGATTTGACTCTCGCTCGCTACGATGCCGACCTGTTCGCCGCCATGGAGCAAGAAGCCCAGCGTCAGGAAGATCACATCGAGCTGATCGCCTCCGAGAACTACACCAGCCCGGCGGTGATGGAAGCCCAGGGTTCGGTGCTCACCAACAAGTACGCCGAAGGCTACCCGGGCAAGCGCTACTACGGCGGCTGCGAGTTCGTCGACGTGGTCGAGCAGTTGGCCATCGACCGCGCCAAGGCGCTGTTCGGCGCCGACTACGCCAACGTCCAGCCCCATGCCGGCTCCCAGGCCAACGCCGCGGTGTTCCAGGCGCTGGTCAAGCCGGGCGACACCGTGCTGGGCATGAGCCTGGCCCACGGCGGCCACCTGACCCACGGCGCCAGCGTCAACTTCTCCGGCAAGATCTACCACGCCGTGCAATACGGCCTGAACCCGGAAACCGGCCTGATCGACTACGACGAGGTCGAGCGCCTGGCCGTCGAGCACCAGCCGAAGATGATCATCGCCGGCTTCTCCGCCTACTCGCAGGTGCTGGACTTCCCGCGCTTTCGCGCCATCGCCGACAAGGTCGGTGCCTACCTGTTCGTCGACATGGCCCACGTCGCCGGCCTGGTCGCCGCCGGCGTGTACCCGAACCCGGTCCCCTTCGCCGACGTGGTCACCACCACCACCCACAAGACCCTGCGCGGCCCGCGCGGCGGCCTGATCCTGGCCAAGGCCAACGAAGAGATCGAGAAGAAGCTGAACTCCGCGGTGTTCCCGGGCGGCCAGGGCGGCCCGCTGATGCACGTGATCGCCGCCAAGGCGGTGTGCTTCAAGGAAGCCCTGACCCCCGAGTTCAAGGCCTACCAGCAGCAGGTGGTGAAGAACGCCCAGGCCATGGCCCAGGTGTTCGTCGAGCGCGGCTTCGACGTGGTCTCCGGCGGCACCGAGAACCACCTGTTCCTGCTCAGCCTGATCAAGCAGGACATCACCGGCAAGGACGCGGACGCCGCCCTGGGTCGCGCCTTCATCACCGTCAACAAGAACGCCGTGCCCAACGACCCGCGCTCGCCCTTCGTCACCTCGGGCCTGCGCATCGGCACCCCGGCGGTCACCACCCGCGGTTTCGGCGTGGCCGAGTGCCGCGAGCTGGCCGGCTGGATCTGCGACATCCTGCAGAACATGGGCGACGAGTCGGTGGTCGACGCGGTGCGCGAGAAGGTCAAGGCGATCTGCACCCGGCTGCCGGTCTACGGCAAGTAATCCTCGGCGCTGCCACAAAAAAGCCCGGCCAAGCACCGGGCTTTTTCGTAGGCGCAAAATTCGCCGGGGGGTGCGCCCGGCGAGATTTGCAGAGTCAGCCCTGCACCTCGGCAAACCCCGTGCGGATCTCCTCCTCCGGCAGGTTGTCGCCGATGAATACCAGCACGCTCTCGCGCGCCTCGTCCGCGCCCCACTCCTCGGCCCAGTCGAAACCGTAGAGGCGCAGCACGCCCTGGAACACCATGCGCCGCGACTCGCCGGCCAGGTTCAGCACGCCCTTGTAGCGCAGCAGCGCGTTGCCGTAGCGCTCCAGCAGGCCCTCCATGAACAGGCCGAGCCGTTCCAGGTCCAGCGCCTGCTCGCTGCGCAGCACTAAAGTGGCAATGCGGTCCTTGCTGGCGGCCGGCACCAGCGGGCGCAGGGTCAGGGCCTGGCCGAAGTCGGCGTTGAGGTTGAAGCCGCGCACGTCGAGCAACTCGCCCAGCTCGATGCGCCCGTGCTCGACGATGCGCACCGGCGCGCGGCGGTTGATGCGCTGCAGGCGCTGGCGCAGCGCCTCGACCGCCTCGACCGCCACCAGGTCGGTCTTGCTCAGCAGGATGCGGTCGGCGAAGCCGACCTGGGCCTGGGCGATGGCCTCCTGCAGATGGCGCTCGGCATTGACGGCATCCACCAGGGTGATGATGCCGTCGAGCACGTAGCGGTCGCACAGCTCGTCGTCGGCGAAGAAGGTCTGCGCCACCGGCGCCGGATCGGCCAGGCCGGTGCACTCGATGACCAGGCGGTCGAAGGCCAGCTCGCCGGCGTCCAGGCGCTCGAGCAGGAGGAACAGGGCCTTTTCCAGCTCGACATGGATGGAGCAGCAGACGCAACCGTTGGCCAGGGTCATCACCTCGACCGGTGCAGAGCCGAGCAACTGGCCGTCGATCGGCGTCTCGCTGTATTCGTTCTCGATCACCGCGATCTTCAGACCGTGCTCGGCCTCGAGCAGGTACTGCAGCAGGGTGGTCTTGCCGGCACCGAGAAAGCCGCTGAGCACGGTGACCGGGATGGGGGCTTGGGACATGAAAGCGTTCCTCGAAACGAAACGCGCCACGGCGGAGCGTGGCGCGGGGATTCAATGGTAGACGCAACAATCTGACAAGGGCGCAGGGCGGGTGCAACCCGCCCCGCCCCGGGTCAGCAACAACGCACCGGCCGTCCCTTGCCGCCGCCGTAGCGGGCCTCCTGGCGTTCGCGGAAGAAATCCTCGTAGCTCATCACCGGCAGGTCCGGATGCTTGCTCTGCATGTGCTCGACATAGGTGTCGTAGTCGGGCATGCCGACCAGCATGCGGGCGGCCTGACCGAGATACTTGCCCATACGGCCGAGATCGTTGAACACGAAACCTCTCCTCTCTCAAGGGCCGGGCCCCGCAGGGCCCGGCAGGCATGCACTCAGGCGCCGGGAATCGCCTGGAAGGGCGTTTCCTTGTCGGTGCGCTCTTCGACGATCCAGGCGGCACGGCCGACCTTCAGTGCGTAGAACAGGATGCTGAACACCACCACCAGGAACAGCACGCTGAGACCGGCGTTGGTGTAGGCGTTCATGATCACGTTCTGCATCTGGCCGAGATCCTTGGCCGGGGCCAGGACCTGGCCGGCGTCCAGTGCCACGGCGTATTTCTTGGCCAGGGCGAGGAAGCCGACCGCCGGGTTCGGATCGAACAGCTTGATCAGGCTCGCCACCGTGGTGCAGATCAGCAGCCAGGCGGCCGGCAGCAGGGTGACCCAGACGTAGCGCTGGCGCTTCATCTTGATCAGCACCACGCTGCAGAGCATCAGGGCGATGCCGGCGAGCATCTGGTTGGAGATGCCGAACAGCGGCCACAGGGTGTTGATGCCGCCCAGCGGGTCGACCACGCCCTGGTACAGCAGGTAGCCCCAGAGTGCCACGCAGCCGGCGGTGGCCAGCATGTTGGCGCTCCAGGAGTCGGTGCGGCGCAGGGCCGGCACGAAGTTGCCGAGCAGGTCCTGGAGCATGAAGCGCCCGGCGCGGGTGCCGGCGTCCACCGCGGTGAGGATGAACAGCGCCTCGAACAGAATGGCGAAGTGATACCAGAAGGCCATGGAGCCTGCACTCGGCAGTACCTGATGGAGGATCTGCGCGATGCCCACGGCCAGGGTCGGCGCACCGCCGGCACGGGCCAGGATGGTGGTTTCGCCGATGTCGCGGGCGACGCCTTCCAGCGCTTCGGGGGTGATGGCGAAGCCCCAGTGGCTGACCGCTGCCGCCACGCTGGCGGCGTCGGCGCCGACGATGGCCGGCGGGCTGTTCATGGCGAAGTACACGCCGGGCTCGATCACCGCGGCGGCGACCATGGCCATGATGGCGACCATCGACTCCATCAGCATGCCGCCGTAGCCGATGTAGCGGGCCTGGGTCTCGTTGGCCAGCAGCTTGGGCGTGGTGCCGGAGGCGATCAGCGCGTGGAAGCCCGATACCGCGCCGCAGGCGATGGTGATGAACAGGAAGGGGAACAGCGCGCCCTTCCACACCGGGCCGCTGCCGTCGATGAACTGGGTCACCGCCGGCATCTTCAGGTCGGGGTTGAGGATCACGATGCCGATCGCCAGGGCGACGATGGTGCCGATCTTCAGGAAGGTCGACAGGTAGTCGCGCGGGGCGAGGATCAGCCACACCGGCAGCACCGCGGCGACGAAGCCATAGCCGATCAGCATCCAGGTGATCTGCACGCCGGTGAAGGTGAACACGCCGCTCCAGTAGGGATCGGTGGAGATCGCCCCGCCCAGCCAGATCGAGGCGAGCAGCAGGACGATGCCGATCAGCGAGATCTCGCCGATCCGCCCCGGGCGGATGTAGCGCATGTAGAGGCCCATGAACATCGCGATCGGGATGGTCGCCATCACCGTGAACATGCCCCAGGGGCTATGGGCCAGGGCCTTGACCACGATCAGCGCCAGCACCGCGAGGATGATCACCATGATCAGGAAGCAGCCGAACAGCGCGATGGTGCCGGGAATCTGGCCCATTTCCTCGCGCACCATGTCGCCGAGGGAGCGGGCGTTGCGGCGGGTGGAAATGCACAGGACCAGGAAGTCCTGCACCGCACCGGCCAGCACCACCCCGGCGATCAGCCACAGGGTGCCGGGCAGGTAGCCCATCTGCGCGGCCAGCACCGGGCCGACCAGCGGACCTGCGCCGGCGATGGCGGCGAAGTGGTGGCCGAAGAGCACGTGCTGGTTGGTCGGCACGAAGTCCAGGCCGTCGTTGTTGAGCACCGCCGGGGTGGCACGGCGGGGATCGAGCTGCATCACCCGGGTGGCGATGAACAGGCTGTAGTAGCGGTAGGCGACCAGATAGATGGCCGTCGAGGCGACCACGATCCACAAGGCATTGATGGGTTCGCCGCGGCGCAAGGCCACGACGCCCAGAGCGAGCGCGCCCAGCACGGCCAAAGCCAGCCAGGCGAGACGACTGACCAGTCGAGTCATTGAAGTTCTCCTGCCGTCGGCCGGTGGCCTGCGGCGCCATTGTTATTGATTGTCTGCGCTCCCGGGACGGGGCCTTGCTACTATCCCCACATCTGGCACGCACCGATATTCGCAGTGCTACTCAGGGTCACTACGTAGTTCTACGTAACGCAGCCCGGACGGCATGCCCATGCCCCTCCCCCGCACAGGCCCGACACCCCTCTGCCACAGCCCCTGCCGGGAAGCCGCAGACCAACGGGCAACAGCGCTCCGCAAAACGCTCCTACCGAAAATCCTAGGACAGAATTCCCGGCCCCGGCGGCCTCCCCGCCCCGATCAGCCGGTCGGAAACGCCTTTTGCAGATAATCCCGGTAGCGGACCATGGGCGTCTCGGGCGCCCGGCCTGCCAGGGCCGATCCGCCGGCCGACCACCGTCTCCCGCTTCCGACGAGAAGATCCATGCAGCTCAAACACAAGATAGTTGCCCTCAGCATCCTGCCGCTGCTGCTGGCCGTGGCGGTCATCTGCGCCCTGGTCATCGTCCAGAACCAGCGGCTGGGAGAACAGCAGGCCCACCTGATCGAGAACGCCATCCTGTCCGGCAAGCGCGCCGAGCTGAAGAACTACGTCGCCATGGCGCTGAGCGTCATCGCCCCGCTGCATGCCGACGGCCAGGGCGACGCCCGGGCCCGGCAGCAGGCGCTGGAGGCCCTGGCCAGGATCGACTTCGGCCAGGACGGCTATTTCTTCGTCTACGACCAAAAGGGCCGCAATCTGATGCATCCCCGGCAGGCCGAGCTGGTGGGCCGGGACTTGTGGAACCTGACCGACCCCCACGGCCTGCCCGCCGTCCAGGCGCTGATCGAGAGCGCCACCCGCGGGGACGGCTTCCAGCGCTATGTCTGGCAGAAGCCCTCGACCGGCCAGGTGACCGACAAGCTGGCCTACGTGACGATGCTCGAGCCCTGGGGCTGGATGCTCGGCACCGGGATCTACCTAGAGGACGTGGATCGGGCGACCCGCCAGGTTCGCGAAGAAGTCGCCGGCGGGATACACGACACCATGGTCGCCATCGCGACCATCGCCCTGGTGGCGGTGCTGCTGGTCTTCGCCGGCGGCCTGACCCTGAGCGTCCGGGAGCACCGCCTGGCCGACAGCACGCTGCAGTCGCTCAACCGGCGCATCGTCTACCTGCAGGAGGAGGAGCGCTCGCGGGTGTCCCGGGAACTGCACGACGGTATCAGCCAGTTGCTGGTATCCATCAAGTTCCAGTTCGAACTGGCCGGCCACCAGCTGGAAGCCGGCCAGCCCGACGGCCTGGCGACCCTCGGCACGGCCACCGAGCGGCTGGGCAGCGCCATCGGCGAGATCCGCCGGATCTCCCACGACCTGCGCCCCTCGCTGCTCGACACCCTGGGCTTGCCCGCGGCCATCGGCCAGTTGGCCGCGGAGTTCGAGCAGCGCGGCGGCCTGGCGGTCGTCTACCGCAGCGGCCTGCACGACGTCCGGCTGCCCGACGGAGTGACGGTGGCGCTGTTCCGGATCGTCCAGGAAGCGCTGACCAACATCGAACGCCATGCCCGCGCCGCCACGGTACTCATCGACCTCGAACCCTGCGTGAACGGCGTGCAGCTGCAGGTGCAGGACGACGGCATCGGCTTCGACCCGCGGACCATCGAACGGCCGCAGGGCGGCATCGGCCTGCGCAACATCCGCGAAAGGGTCGAACACCTCGGCGGTCGGTTCAGCCTATCGTCGACCTCTGGCCACACCGGGATGCGTGTAATATTGCCCGTGCCGACCGCCTGATGGCCGGCATGTCGTTCACGATAAGAAGAGCTGCAGCATGAACTCCGCCACCCCGATCCGGATCGTCCTGGTCGACGATCACGCACTGGTACGCGACGGCATTCGTGCGTTGCTGGCCGTCATGCCGCAGATCGAGGTGGTCGGCGAGGCGGAAAGCGGCGCCGAGGCGCTCGAACTGCTCGCCCGGGTGCAGCCGGACCTGCTGCTGCTCGACATCGGCCTGAAGGACACCAACGGTCTGGAGCTGACCAGCACCCTGTGCCGGCAGTACCCGGACATCAAGGTGCTGATCCTCAGCATGTACGACAACGGCGAATACGTCAGAAGCTCGATCCGCGCCGGCGCCCGCGGGTATGTCCTGAAGGACGCCTCGTCGCGGGAAATCGTCGCCGCCATCGAGGCCATCGCCGCCGGCGGCAGCTTCTACAGTTCGGAAATCGCCCGCAAACTGGTCGACCGCAGCGCGGAACCCCACAACCTGACCCCGCGGGAGTGCCAGATCCTGAAGATGCTCGCCCAGGGGCTGGACAGCAAGGCCATGGCCCGCGAACTCGAGATCAGCGTGCGCACGGTGGAAACCCATCGCCTGAGCATCCGGCGCAAGCTGAACATCGACGGCTCGACGGCCCTGATCCAGTACGCCCTGAGAGCCGCCCGGCTCTGACCGGAGCGCCTCAGAGCCAGCGCCGCACCCGCGCCCGATAGGCCCGGTAGCTGTCGCCGAAAAGTTCGCTCAGCAACGCCTCCTCGTGGCGGATCACCAGGCGGTTCATGCAGAGGATCAGCACCGGCAGCAGCAGCCAGGGCCAGGGGCTGGCCAGCAGCAGGGCGATGCCGGCGTAGACCAGGGTGTCGGCCAGGTAGATGGGATTGCGCGACAGCCGGAACGGCCCCTCCTCGAGCAACTTCGCCGGGGTGCCGTAAGGGTTGACGGTGGTGCGCTGCCGGGCCATCTGCAGCACCGTCAGGAGCATCAGCACCAGGCCGCCGTCGATCAGGCCCCAGCCGGCCCAATGTGTCCAGTCGTTGTCCGGAAGCGGCACCGGCAGCAGCGCGTCCAGGCCCCAGGCGATCCCGACGAAGAGCAGATAGATGACCGGCGGCGGCAGGATGGGACGGGTGGATCGGCTGGACATGGCGGCACTCCGTGGCGGAAAAGCCCGATTGTAGCGCCCACCCCGGCGCTCACTCGAACAGCGCATCCAGCGCCTGTTCCAGGCGCGTCACCGGAATCACCGAAAGCCCCTCCGGCGCCTCCTTGGGCGCGTTGCCGCGGGGCACGATGGCACGCTTGAAGCCGTGCTTGGCGGCCTCCTTGAGGCGCTCCTGGCCGCTCGGCACCGGGCGGATCTCGCCGGACAGGCCGATCTCGCCGAACACTAAAAGATCATGGGGCAAGGGCCGGTTGCGCAGGCTGGAGATCACCGCCGCGAGCAGCGCCAGGTCGGAGGCGGTCTCCAGCACCTTGACCCCGCCGACCACGTTGAGGAACACGTCCTGATCGTAGGTGGGGATGCCGCCGTGGCGGTGCAGCACGGCCAGCAGCATGGCCAGGCGATTCTGGTCTAGGCCCAGGGTGACGCGGCGCGGGTTGCCCATATGGCTGGTGTCGACCAGCGCCTGCACTTCCACCAGCATCGGCCGGGTGCCCTCCCAGGTGGCCATCACCACGCTGCCGGGCACTTCCTCCTGGGCGCGGGTGAGGAAGATCGCCGAGGGGTTGGACACCTCCTTGAGGCCCTTGTCGGTCATGCCGAACACGCCCAGCTCGTTGATCGCACCGAAGCGGTTCTTCACCGCCCGCAACAGGCGCAGGCGGCCGTCGGACTCGCCCTCGAAATACAGCACGGTGTCGACCATGTGCTCGAGCACCCGGGGACCGGCCAGCGCGCCCTCCTTGGTGACGTGGCCGACCAGGAACACCGCCGTGCCGCTCTGCTTGGCGAAGCGCACCAGCAGCGCCGCGCTCTCGCGCACCTGGGCGACGCCGCCGGGGGCCGACTGCAACTGTTCGGTGAAGATCGTCTGGATCGAGTCGATCACCATCACCTTGGGCTTTTCCAGGCGGGCGGTGGCGACGATCGCCTCGATGCAGGTCTCGGTCATCACCTTGAGCTTGTCCTGCGGCAGGTCGAGGCGGCGGGCGCGCATCGCGACCTGCTGCTGGGACTCCTCGCCGGTGACGTAGAGCGCCGGGAAGCGCTCGGCGACGTTGCACAGGGTCTGCAGGAGGATGGTCGACTTGCCGATCCCCGGGTCGCCGCCGATCAGCACCACCGAGCCGTCCACCAAGCCGCCGCCGAGCACCCGGTCGAGTTCCTTGGAGGCGGTGGAGAAGCGCGGCAGCTCCTCGACGCTGACTTCCGCCAGGGTCCTGACGTTGGCCTGCTGGCCGGCCCAGCCGCCGCGCCCGCTCAGCGGCGCCGCCCCCTCCAGAGGGGCCTCCACCAGGGTGTTCCAGGCACCGCACTCGCCGCACTGGCCGGCCCATTTGGGGAAGGTGGCACCGCACTCGGTGCAGCCGTACATGCGCTTGGCCTTGGCCATGGGAACTCCGCTCCGGGGAAAGCCCCATGATAGCGGCCGGGCGCGGGCCTGTGTCCCGGCGCGCCGCGAATCAGCCGGTGCGGGCGTTGCCGAAGGCCTTGCGGAGCTGGCGGGCGATGTCGTCCTTCATCACCACCCGCTCCTGCTTCAGCGTGTTCAGCTGCAGATCGTCCATGCTCTCCGTACCGCCCTCGACGCGGCAGATGCGTTTGTCCAGCACCTCGTAAGACTCGATCAGACGGGAGAAGCCGGCGTCCGTCTGCCGCAGGCGCTGCAACGCCTCGCTCATTTCCGGAAAATCCTTGCTCAGGGGATGGGTATCGACGTGCATGGAGCGCTCCTCCTGTTGGCTGTTGGTCATCGGCGGTCCCTTTCACCTTAGCAGCCGACACCCGCCCCTGCCGACCAGCGCCAAGACGCACGCGGTCGGCATGGCGGACCGCGCCGCCGGTCGCCAGGGGATACCGCCGCTCAGCCCAGCGCCTTCTCGATCGCCTGCAGCAGCGCCGGGTCGTCCGGCGCGGTACGCGGCGAGAAGCGCGCCAGCACGCGACCGTCCTTGCCCAGCAGGAACTTCTCGAAATTCCAGCCGATGTCCCCGGGAAATTCCGCGCCCTCCCCCGCCAGCAGGCGATACAGGGGATGGCGGCCGGGGCCGTTGACCTCGAGCTTGGCAGACAGGGGGAAGGACACCCCGTAATTCAGGGAGCAGAACTCGCGGATCTGTGCCTCGCTGTCCGGCTCCTGCCCGGCGAACTGGTTGCACGGCAGGCCGAGGACGCTGAAGCCCCGCGCCCGATACTGCTGGTGAAGCGCCTCCAGGCCGGCATACTGGGGCGTCAGGCCGCACCGGGAGGCAACGTTGACCACCAACACCACCTTGTCGCGGAACGGCGCCAACGGCAGGTTCTGCCCGTCCAGCCCGCGCAAGGTCAGATCGTGAAAAACGCTCATCTATCGACTCTCCCCGCTTGACAGAGAAAAGGCGCCAACAGGCGCCTTTTCGGTTCGTTTCCAGTCGGCCGGCTGCCGGCCTCAGTGGTGGTGACCACCCTCGCCGTGGACGTGGCCGTGGGCGATCTCTTCCGGATGGGCGTCGCGCACGTCGACCACCTTGACCTGGAAGGTCAGGCGCTGACCGGCCAGCGGATGGTTCCCATCGACGGTCACGTCGTCGCCTTCCAGATGACGGATGGTGACGATCTGCATGCTGCCGTCCGGACCGGAGGCATGGAACTGCATGCCCACCGCCAGCTCGTCGACGCCCTCGAACATGGCGCGGTTGAGGGTGGCGACCAGCTCGGCGCTGTATTCGCCGTAGGCCTCTTCCGGCTCGATGGCGACCTTCAGCTCGTCGCCGGTCTGCTTGCCTTCCAGCGCCTTCTCCAGACCGACGATGATGTTGCCGGCCCCATGCAGGTAGACCAGCGGTGCGCCGCCGGTAGAACTGTCGATCACCTCACCGGCATCGTTGGTCAGGGTATAGTCGATGGAGACAGCCTTGTTGGCGGCGATCAGCATGAGCGAACAACCTTTTACAAAAGAAGAATGAGTTTTCGAGTTTAACCGCGCCGCCACGGGAAAGCGAACCGGGCTTGGACGAGCGGAACGCGCTCGCCCGGCAGCCTCCGGTCAAGCCACGCGCTGCACCGAAAGCGACACCCCAAGGAGGATCGATGGCCACACGCAACGTTCTGGTGATCAACTGCGGCAGCTCGTCGCTCAAATTCGCCCTGATCAGCCAGGCCCACCCCCAGCCCCTGCTCGCCGGCCAGGCCGAACGCCTGGACAGCCCCGAAGCGGTGCTGCGCTGGTGGCACGGCGACCGCATCCGCCGGCAGCGCGAACTGCCCGACGCCGACCACCGTATCGCGCTGCAGGCGCTGCTGGCGCTGGTCGAGGAAGCCGGCGGCGACCGGCTGCACGGCATCGGCCACCGGGTGGTGCACGGCGGCGAGCAGTTCACCCAGTCGACCCTGATCGACGCGCAGACCCTGGCGGCGATCCGCGCCACGGTGCCGCTGGCACCGTTGCACAACCCGGCGAACCTGCTCGGCATCGAGACGGCCATGCAGCTGTTCCCCGACCTGCCGCAGGTCGCGGTGTTCGACACCGCCTTCCACCAGAGCATGCCGGAGCATGCCTACCGCTATGCCATCCCCGAGCGCTTCTACCGCGACCACGGCGTGCGCCGCTACGGCTTCCACGGCACCAGCCACCGCTACGTCGGCCAGCGTGCCGCGGAGTTCAGCGGGCTGGCGGTCGGCGACAGCTGCTGGCTGACCGCCCACCTCGGCAACGGCTGCTCGACCTGTGCCATCGTCGACGGCCAGAGCCGCGACACCAGCATGGGCCTGACCCCGCTGGAAGGCCTGGCGATGGGCACCCGCAGCGGCGACGTCGACCCCAACCTGCACGGCCATCTGGTCCGCGTCCTGGGCTGGAGCCTCACGGAGATCGAGCACCTGCTGAACAGCGAGAGCGGCCTGCTCGGCCTCTCCGGGCTGTCCAACGACATGCGCAGCCTGGAGCAGGCGCGCAGCCAGGGCCACCGCCCGGCGACCCTGGCCATCGAGGTGTTCTGCTACCGCCTGGCCAAGTCGCTGGCCGCGATGTCCTGCGCCCTGCCGCGCCTGGACGGGGTCGTCTTCACCGGCGGCATCGGCGAGAACTCGGCGCTGGTGCGCGCCCGGAGCGTCGCCCACCTGCCGCTGCTCGGCCTGGCCCTCGACGAGGCCGCCAACGCCCGCTGCGTCGGCGGCGCCAGCGGCGCGATCAACGCCCCCGGCCATCCGCGCCTGCTGGTGATTCCCACCAACGAGGAAAAGCAGATCGCCCAGGACACCCTCGCGCTGCTCGACGCCCAGATCCACTGAGCGGACAAGGAGCGCCCCATGCAGACCTTCCTCATCGCGCCCAGCGGCTACGGCGTCGGCCTCACCTCCGTCAGCCTCGGCCTGGTCCGCGCCCTCGAACGCCGCGGCCTGAAGGTCGGCTTCTTCAAGCCGGTCGCCCAGCCGCATCCCGGCGACGCCGGCCCGGAGCGCAGCAGCGCGCTGATCGCCCGCACCCACCACCTGACGCCGCCGGAGCCGCTGCCGCTGGCCCTGGTGGAACGGCGCCTCGGCGACGGCCAGTTGGACGAGCTGCAGGAGGACATCCTCGGCCGCCTGCAGCAGCTGGAGAACGGTCACGACGTGCTGATCGTCGAAGGCCTGGTGCCGAGCCCCCAGGTGGGCTATGCGGTGCGCTTCAACGGGCAGCTGGCGCGCAGCCTGAACGCCGACGTGATCCTGGTCGCCACCCCCGCCGAGGAAAGCCTGGAGGAACTGCGCGACCGCCTGGACATCCAGGCCCGCCTGTTCGGCGCCGGCCAGGACTCGCCGGTCGCCGGGGTGATCCTCAACAAGGTGCGCCCCGGCCCACTGGCCGAACGCCTGTGCCAGCCCGAGCCGCTCGGCAAGGCCCTGCGCCTGCTCGGCTGCGTGCCCTGGCGCGAGGCACTGAACAGCCCGCGCACCAGCGACATCGCCGACCTGCTCGGCGCGCGCCTCGTCAATGCCGGCGACTACCGCCAGCGGCGGGTGCGGCACACCCTGCTGTGCGCCGCCGGCGTGCCGAGCCTGCTGGCGCAGTTTCGGCCCGGCAGCCTGCTGGTGACGCCGGGTGATCGCCACGACGTGATCCTCGCCGCCGCCCTGGCCAGCCGCAACGGCATGCCCCTGGCCGGCCTGCTGCTGTGCAGCGCCCTGCCCGCCGACGCGCAGGTGCTCGAGCAGTGCCGCCCGGCCATGGCCGACGGCCTGCCGGTGCTTGCCGTGGATCGCGCGCCCGAGGAGACCCTGCGCGAACTGGAGCGGCTGAACCGGGAGATCCCCCTGGACGACCTGGCGCGCGCCGAACAGATCAGCGACTACGTGGCCAGCCATCTCGACCACGCCTGGCTGACCCGGCGCTGCGGCACGCCCCGCGAGCCGCGCCTGTCGCCGCCGGCGTTCCGCTACCGGCTGGTCAAGCGCGCCCAGGCGGCGAACCGGCGCATCGTCCTGCCGGAAGGCAGCGAGCCGCGCACCGTACAGGCCGCGGCGATCTGCCAGCGACGCGGCATCGCCCGCTGCGTGCTGCTGGCCAAACCCGAGGAAGTGCAGGCGGTAGCCCGCGCGCAGGGCCTCGAACTGCCCGCCGGCCTGGAGATCCTCGACCCCGAAGCGATCCGCGAGCGCTACGTCGAGCCGATGGTCGAGCTGCGCTGGCACAAGGGCCTAAGCGCGCCGGCGGCCCGCGCCCAGCTGGAGGACAATGTGGTGCTCGGCACCCTGATGCTGGCCCTGGACGAGGTCGACGGGCTGGTTTCCGGCGCCGTGCACACCACCGCCAACACCATCCGCCCGGCGCTGCAGCTGATCAAGACCGCGCCCGGCTGCCGGCTGGTGTCCTCGGTGTTCTTCATGCTGCTGCCCGACCAGGTGCTGGTCTACGGCGACTGCGCGGTGAATCCCGACCCGGACGCCGCGGAGCTGGCCGACATCGCCCTGCAGAGCGCGGCCTCGGCCCAGGCCTTCGGCATCCCGCCGCGGGTGGCGATGATCAGCTACTCCACCGGCGACTCCGGCGAAGGCGCGGACGTCGAGAAGGTCCGCGAGGCCACCCGCCTGGCCCGCCTGGCGCGACCCGACCTGCCGATCGACGGCCCGCTGCAGTACGACGCCGCGGCGATCGCCAGCGTCGGCCGGCAGAAGGCCCCGGACAGCCCGGTGGCCGGGCGCGCCACGGTCTTCGTGTTTCCCGACCTGAACACCGGCAACACCACCTACAAGGCGGTGCAGCGCAGTGCCAACTGCGTCAGCGTCGGCCCGATGCTGCAGGGCCTGCGCAAGCCGGTGAACGATCTCTCCCGCGGCGCGCTGGTCGACGACATCGTCTTCACCATCGCCCTCACCGCGATCCAGGCCGGAACCGCCGCCGGCTGAAACGAAAGAGCCCGGCATCGGCCGGGCTCCTCCACTGCGCGAAGCCTCTCGGCTTACGGCTGCTGGGTGGCGCCCGGCAGCGGCCGCAGGTTGATCTCCACGCGGCGGTTCTGCGAACGGCCGGATTCGGTGGCGTTGCTGGCCACCGGGCTGTCCGGACCGACGCCACGGGTGGAAACCCGCGCGCCGTTGACGCCCTGGGAGACCAGGTAGTTGGCCACGCTCTGCGCGCGGCGCTGCGACAGGCTCAGGTTGTTCTGGTAGGCGCCGGTGCTGTCGGTGTGGCCGACGATCTCGATGCTGTTCTGGTCGTACTGCTTGAAGGAGGTCGCCAGATCGTTCAGCGGGGTATAGAAGTTGCTGGCGACATCCGCCGAGCCGGTGGCGAAGGTGATGTTGCCGGGCATGATCAGCTTGATGTCGTCGCCCTGGCGCTGGACCTCGACGCCGGTGCCGGCCATCTGCTGACGCAGCTGGGCCTCCTGCTTGTCCGCGTAGTAGCCGTAGCCGGCACCGGCGGCACCGCCCACCGCGGCGCCGATCAGCGCGCCCTTGCCGCGGTTGTCGTGGCTGATCAGCGCACCGGCGGCCGCGCCGGCCAGCGCGCCGAGGCCGCCGTACTTGGCGGTGCGGCCAATGCCGCCCTGATCCCCGGCGGTCTGGGTCTGGTCCTGAGTCTGGTAGGGATTGTTGTTGGTAGCACAACCGGCCAGCAGCGCCATGGCAGTCGCGGCGATCAACAGGCGAGACGGAGTAAACATGCAGTACGGCTCCTCAGCGATTCATCAGCCCTGGAAAAGGGAGGGCAATTTGAACATGAAAACGGTAGGAAATTCCCTACACCATCCGCAAGGTTCCGGAACGGGGAATCTGCCACCATAGCTATAGAGGGGGCGATTTAGCGCCCCGTTCAACGTCGGGCGGGCACGCGGCCCACCCGGCGACCTCAGGCCCGGACGAAGGGATTCTCCCGCATTTCGTCGCCCAGGCAGGTATCGGGGCCGTGGCCGGTGACCACCGTGGCCTCCTCGTCCAGCCTGTAGAGCCGCTCCTTGATCGAGCGCTTGAGGGCAGCCGCGTCTCCGCCCCACAGGTCGGTGCGACCGACGTTGCGGTGGAACAGGGTGTCGCCGGCGATCAGCAGCTTGGCCTCGGCGAACCAGAAGCTCATCGAGCCCGGCGTATGCCCCGGGGTGTGCAGCGCCACGCCGCAGCCACAGGCCAGCTCCTCGTCGTCGCTCAGCCACTGGTCGGGCGACGGCACCGGGGTGTAGGGCACGCCGAACATGCGGCACTGCATTTCCAGGTTGTCCCAGAGGAACTGGTCGCCCTGGTGCAGGTGCAGGGTCGCACCGGTCAACTCCTTGAGCTGTCCGGCGGCGAGGAAGTGGTCGAGATGGGCATGGGTGTGGACGATGCTCACCACCTTCAGTCCGTGCCGCTGCAAACGCGCCAGGATCAGCTCCGGATTGCCGCCCGGATCAACGACGATGGCCTTCTTGCTGACGGGATCGCCGATGATGGTGCAGTTGCATTGCAGGGGGCCGACGGGGAAGGTTTCGCGGATCATCGCGGTGGGCGCGGTCATGGGGGAAGGGCTCCGGAAGCTTCGGTGCGCCATCTTGGCACACTGCGAAGGAACGTCGAGCATTTTGAGCGCAAGCCCATTCCCCTGCCCGCCGTTACAGAAGGAGGGCAGGGAAACTCCTCAGCCGTCCACCCCCGTCATCAACGCCAGGATGGCGGCGACCCGCTTCGGCCGGCAATTCAGGTAGAGCGACGAGGCCAGCCACTTCTGATCGGGGTAGTAGGAGAACATGAACTGCCCTCCCTTGAGGCTGTCGACCACCATCCGTGCCACTTCCGGGCGCACCGCCGGGCAGCCGTGGCTGCGCCCGAGGCGCCCCTCGCGGGCGATCCAGCTCGGGCTCACGTAGTGGGCGGCGTGGATGACGATGGCGCGATCGCGCGCCCGGTCGTTGATGCCCGGCTCCAGCCCGTCCATGCGCAGCGAGTAGCCGTGCTCCCCCTCGTAGCTTTCCTGGGTGCGGAACAGGCCGATGCTCGACTGATGGCTGCCCTCTAGGTTGGAGAAGCGCGTGGCATAGTCCTCCCCGGACTCCTGGCCGTGGGCGACATAGTCCTCCAGCAGCAGTCTCCGGCGCTCCAGGTCGAAGATCCACAGGCGGCGCTGCGAGGACGGCAGGGAGAAGTCGATCACCGCCAGGCGCTGGGCCGGCGGCGAGCCGTTGTTGAGGGCGCACTGCATGGCCGCCAGCGCGCTGTCCAGCACCTCGCGGTTCAGCGTCGGGGCGGTCCTGGACAGGCTGTCGAGCAGAAAACGGGAAGCCGGCGCGGCGTCGACGGTAGCGGACAGGCCTGCCAGGGTCAGCAAGAGCATCCGGAAAAGGGCGGACATGGAAAAGGAAGCCTCTTTCTGGTTGGGTATAGAGCGTTCCGTGCTGCCCTGCCCTTTGCCTTGCCGGACAATTGGGTAATCATGGGGGCCGCACCACTGAAGTCTAGCCTGCAACTTTCGATCCGAGTGTCCAGCAGGCCTTACGGAGCCCGCCATTGTATAAAAAGTGCACACTGCTGTTAACCGGTCTGTTTCTGGCAACCCGGCTCGCCCTGGCGGACCCGACCGAAACCCTGCCCGGCGACGAGGCGATCCGCCAGCAGCTGGCGCAACCGTCGCTGAGTTGCGCCGCGCCCGCCCTCGATCTCGACGGCTTCAGCCAGGAGGCACTGTCGGCCTTCTATCGCCAGCTCGGCGACCAGCGCGTCTGGGCGGTCGACGCCCGCCTGGAGAAGCTGCTCGAGCAGCTCGCCCTGCTGGTCGACGACGGCCTGGACCCGGCCCGCTACCAGCTCGCCACCCTGCGCCAGCTCGCCGCCGACCCGGCCAGCCATCCGCAGCGCAGTGCCTGCACCGACGCCCTGGCCACCCATGCCTATCTGCAAGCCTTGCGCCACCTGGCCTACGGCCAGCTCGACCCGGCCCAGGCGGAACCCCTCTGGCGCTCCCCGAACAGCCGTGCGCCGGCGCCTCCCGTGCTGTTTCCCGCCTTCGCCGCGACCCATCTGGACGACCTGCCCGCCGCCTTCGCCGCGGCCCGTCCGGACTTCGAACCCTATCGGGCGCTGCGCAGCGCCCATGCGGCGCTGCGCCAGCATCCGCCGCGCAACTGGCGGCACGTGCCGGCGGGCGATCTGCTGCGTCCGGGCATGGCGGACGAACGCGTCCCCCTGCTCGAACGACGCCTGGCCGACGAGGGCTATCTGACCGACAAGGTGCGCTCCGGCTCCGGGCCCGACCGCCAACGCTACACACCGCGCCTGGTCGGGGCCATGAAGCGCTTCCAGGCCCGGCACTTCCTCGAGGACGACGGCGTCGTCGGCCCGTCCACCCTGACGGAGCTGAACGTCTCGCCCGCCGCCCGTATGGATCAGGTCCGCGTCAACCTCGAACGCTTCCGCTGGCTGGCCCAGGAAATGGAACCGACCCTGCTGCTGGTGGATATCGCCGGCGCCCAACTGACCCTCTTCCGCGACCACCAGCCACTCTGGCAGACGCGCACCCAGGTGGGGCGCCCGGCTCGCCCCACGCCGCTGTTGAAGTCGCAGATCACCCACCTGACGCTGAACCCGAGCTGGACCATCCCGCCGACCATCCTGCGCGAGGACAAGCTGCCGAAGATCCAGAACAACATCGGCTTCCTGGCCAGCCAGAACCTCAAGGTGATCGACCGCCAGGGCAACGAGGTCAACCCGCGCAGCGTCGACTGGCACAACCCCAGCGGCATCATGCTGCGTCAGGACCCCGGTCCGCACAATCCGCTCGGGCAGATCGCCATCCGTTTCTCCAATCCCTTCTCGGTGTACCTGCACGACACGCCGAGCCAGCACCTGTTCGCCAAGGAGACGCGCACCCTGAGCTCCGGCTGCGTCCGTGTGGAGCGGGCGATGCAGCTCACCGACCTGCTGCTGGAGGGCGCCAGCCCGGCCGAGCGCCAGCGCTTCGAGGAACTCCTCGCCAGCGGCAAGACCCGCAACATGAACCTGCCGCGGCCGGTGCCGATCCTCCTGGCCTACTGGACCGCGCAGGTCGACGACAACGGCCAGCTGGCCTTCCGGCCGGACATCTACGGGCATGACGAGAAGATCCTCGCGGCGCTGAACGCCTCGCGCTGAGCGACAAGCGCCCGGTCAGCCCGGGCTAGAAGCGCATGCCGAGGCTCAGCATCAGGAAATCGCGATCCACCAGGGTGCTGTACTCGCCGCCGAAGAAGTCGGTGTAGGACAGCCCGGCGCTGTAGGTGTCCAGGTAGACGGCGTCCAGGCTGAAGCCAAGCGCCTTGCGCCCTTCCACGAAGTTGCCTTCGGGGCCGGGGGAATAGCCGTCCACGTCGTGGGACCAGGTGATGCCCGGCTTAAGGTCCATGCCCGGCAGGGCGTCGAGGTACTCCCAGGTCGCGCGCAGCCGGTAGCCCCAGGAGTCGCGGGTGGTGAAGCCGTCGCTCTCGCAGTAGCGCGAGAGATTCTTCTGCGAGCTGCCCGCCAGAGCGGTGGCGTTCTGCGCCTGGCAGGCACCGTCCGGCAGCGGGCCGGCGCCGAATACCGGATCGCGGCCGTAGCGCAGCTGGCTCTCCCCCTCCAGGCCGCCCACGTGGGTCCAGCCGACCTCCCCCTCCAGGGTCAGGCGGCGGGCGCCCATCACCGACTCGAGCAGGTGGCTGAAGCCGGTCTGCAGCTGGGTGATCTCCTTGCGCCGGTAGCCGTGGACATCCTGCCCCGGACTGGCCTGCAGCAACGCCGCGGCGGGGTCGAGCGGGGTCAGGGTGGCGCCGAGGAGGTCGTTGATGTTGATCTGCACCGGGGCGTTCGGCCGGTAGCTGAGTTCGCCGCGCCAGCGGGTCCCGGCCGGCAGCGTGGTGGAGAAACTCAGGCCGAACAGGCGGATGTCCTCGGGATACTCGACGAAGTAACGCGCATTGCCGGCCGCCGCCAGCGGCAGGTTCGCGGCGAACGCCGCCGGGGCGGCGACGCCGGTGCTGAAGACCGCCGCGCGGCTGTGGTAGTTCATGAAATAGGCGCCGAACTCGGTGTCCAGCGGGTCGGCGAAATAGTGCAGGGCAACGCCCCACTGGCCGCTGTCGCGGGCGTCGCGGTCGCCGGCGCGGCGCACCAGCACCCCTTCGTCGGGCGAGGTCCAGGCGACGCCCTGGGCCTTGAGAGCGGCGATGTCGGTGGCGCTCAGGCTGCTCTGACGGCCGAGGACTGCCAGATTGCGGTCGCAGCCGTCGGCCAGCATGTCCGCCTGGGAGAAGAAGGTGCCGCAGTTGTCGCTCAGGGTCTGGTCCCAGGCCAGTTGATAGAAGGCCTCCACGCTGAAGGCCTCGCTCAGGCTCTGGGAGAGGTGCAGCAGGGCGACCGGCAGACGTCCCTCGCGGACCTCCGAAACCGGCCGCCGGAAAGCCTGGGCATCGAGGGGGTTGATCGCGTCGATGCCACCCTGCAGGAAGAGCCCCTCGCCCCAGTTGACCACCTGCCGGCCGAAGCGCAGCGAGCCCGGCAGCTCGCCGACGAGGTAGTTGCGGTAGACGAAGGCGTCGAGCAGCCGGGCGCCGGAGGACTGGGCGCCTTCCTTGCGGTTGTGGTCGTCGATGTCCTTGAACGGCCGCTGCTCGTCCTTGAGTTCGAAGTCGTACCAGTAATCGCCGCGCAGGAACAGGCCGGTGTCGCCGCGCTTCAGTTCGAGGCCATGGACGCCATGCAGGCGCTTGGCGAAGGTTTCGCCGCGCTTGAAGTTACGCCGGCCGTCGTCGGAGATCGCCGACAGGCCGCGCCCACCGCTGCCGGCGCCGATCAGGTCCTTGTCCGCCTGATCCGTCGACCAGCCGGCCTCCAGCGACAGGGTGGAGTCGAGCTGTGCCTCGAGCGGGCCGATGTTGAAGCTCACGGCGCCGACCGGCGCCGCCAGCGACGCGACGCAGGTAGCGAGCAGGCACCGGCGGGAGGGGAAGGATGACATCGACGCAGCTCCAGGAGGGGGGCAAACGGCCGCGGATCTCTGCCCCGGCCCGGCAAGCAAGGCGCGTATTGTCCCTGTCTGCCCCGGGCTGCCGCCAGTCGGGAAACGCCCTTCGCGCCGAACGGAAAATCTCTGTTAGGCTCGCCCCTCGTCCCCGTCCCAGCCAAGGAACCCCGATGAACAAGCGCCGCGCCGTCTTCCTCGACCATGCCTCCCTCGATCTCGGCGATCTGGATCTCGCACCGCTGCGTCAGACCTTCGACGAACTCGTGCTGCACGATGCCAGCAGCGCCGGCGAAGCGGCCGAGCGGCTCGCCGGTGCCCGGGTGGCGATCGTCAACAAGGTAGTACTGAGCGCGGAGACCCTGGCCGCCTGCCCCGACCTGGAGCTGGTGCTGGTTTCCGCCACCGGCACCAACAACGTCGACCTCGCCGCCGCCCGGGCGCAGGGCATCGCGGTGTGCAACTGCCAGGGCTACGGCACGCCTTCGGTGGCCCAGCATACCCTGATGCTGCTGCTTGCCCTGGCCACCCGCCTGCCCGACTACCAGGCGGCGATCCGCGCCGGCCGCTGGCAGCAGGCCACGCAGTTCTGCCTGCTGGACTTCCCGATCGTCGAGCTGGAGGGCAAGACCCTCGGCCTGCTTGGCCACGGCGAGCTAGGTAGCGCTGTCTCACGACTCGCCGAGGCCTTCGGCATGCGCGTGCTGCTCGGCCAACTGCCGGGCCGCCCCGAGCGGGCCGACCGCCTGCCGCTGGCCGAGCTGCTGCCGCAGGTCGACGCCCTGACCCTGCACTGTCCGCTGACCGAGCAGACCCGCCACCTGATCGGCGCCGCGCAGCTGCAGGCGATGAAGCCCGGCGCCTTCCTGATCAACGCCGGCCGCGGCGGGCTGGTCGACGAACAGGCGCTGGCCGACGCCCTGCGCCACGGCCACCTGGGCGGCGCGGCCTGCGACGTGCTCAGCGAGGAGCCGCCGCGCCACGGCAATCCGCTGCTGGCGCCGGACATCCCGCGGCTGATCCTCACCCCGCACAGCGCCTGGGGCAGCCGCGAGGCGCGCCAGCGCATCGTCGGCCAACTGGCGGAAAACGCCCAGGCGCATTTCGCCGGCACACCGAAGCGCCGGGTCGACTGAGCCGGGAACGGCTCTGCTAAGCTGCGGGCTTTTTTCGAGGAGCCTCCATGGACCCGCGTAGCGAAGTGCTGTTGCGCCAGGCCGAGCGGTTCGGCGGCGCGCTGCTGCTGGCCGGCCTTCCGGCCGACGACCTGCTCGGCCAGCTGCCCGCCGCCCACGGCTGGAGCTGGCAGGCCGGAGAGCACAGCGTGCTGGCCGCGCGCTTCGCCGGCCGCTGCCAGTTCGGCGTGCTCCCCGGCGAGCGGGCCTTCGCCGCCGCCGTGCTGTTCCTGCCCAAGTCCGCCGAGCTGTCCCGTTACCTGCTCGACGTCCTCGCCGCCCGCCTGGCCGGCGGCGAGCTGTACCTGGTGGGCGAGAAGCGCGGCGGCATCGAGGGCGCCGCCCGCCGGCTGCAGGCCTTCGGCCAGCCGCGCAAGCTGGACAGCGCGCGGCACTGCCAGCTCTGGCAGGTGACGGTGGAGCAGGCCCCGCCGGCTCCCGTACTGGAGGAGCGCGCCCAGCGCTACCGGCTGGAGCTGGCCGACGGCCCGCTGGAGGCGGTCACCCTGCCCGGCGTGTTCAGCCACGGCCGCCTCGACCGCGGCAGCGCCCTGCTCCTCGAACATCTCGACGGGCTGCCGCCGGGCGACCTGCTCGACTTCGGCTGCGGCGCCGGGGTGCTCGGCGCGGTGCTCAAGCGGCGTTATCCGCAGAGCCGGGTGAACCTGCTGGACGTCGACGCCTTCGCCTTGGCCAGCACTCGCCTGACCCTGGCCGCCAACGGCCTGGAGGCCGAACTGATCGGCGGCGACGGCATCCAGGCGGCGCCCGACGGGTTGGCGGCGATCGTCAGCAATCCGCCGTTTCACCAGGGCGTGCACACCGACTACCAGGCCAGCGAGGCGCTGCTGCGCGAGGCCGCCCGGCACCTGCGCCCCGGTGGCGAACTACGCCTGGTCGCCAACAGCTTCCTCAAGTACCCGCCGCTGATCGAGCGCCACCTCGGCCCCTGCCAGGTGCTCGCCGAGGCGCACGGCTTTCGCGTCTACCGCGCCGTTCGAGCGCGCTGAGCTTGCCCGCCACCGGCGGCTTGGGCACAATGCGCGCCGTCCTGGGGGAGTAGTCTCCCGCGAGCGCCCGCTCGCCCGGCACCCGTCAACATGCTTGGCCCACCGGCCATGGCGGGTGCGACCCCGGCCCGCCATGCAGGCCGCAGGGTTTGACAAGACCCATGACACGTACACCTTACGCAGGGGCGGGGAGGTGCGCGTGTCATGGAAAACTGTCGACCCGCCCCTCAGGAAATCCGATGGAATCCCTCTTCGTCCCTACCCTGATCGTTGCCCTGGCCGAAATCGGCGACAAGACGCAACTGCTCGCCCTGCTCCTCGCCGCCCGCTTTCGCCAGCCCTGGCCGATCATCTGGGGCATCATCGTCGCCACCCTGGCCAACCACTTCGCCGCCGGCGCGGTCGGCAGCTGGGTCGCCGGCTTCTTCTCGCCCGCCGCGCTGAGCACACTCCTCGCCGTGGCCTTCGCCGCCGTGGCGGCCTGGACGCTGGTTCCGGACAAGCTGGACGACGACGAGGAATCCGCCTTCAAGCGCTACGGTCCCTTCCTCACCACGCTGATCGCCTTCTTCCTCGCCGAGATGGGCGACAAGACGCAGATCGCCACGGTGATGCTGGCTGCCCAGTATCCGCACTTCGTCCTGGTGGTGATGGGCACCACGCTGGGCATGCTGATCGCCAACGTGCCGGTGGTACTGGCCGGCAACTTCGCCGCCGACCGCCTGCCGCTGACCCTGATCCGCCGTATCGCCGCCGCCGGCTTCGCCGCCCTGGCGGTCTATACCGGCTACCAGGCGCTGCGGCTGGCCGGCTGGCTCTAACCCTTTCGTCCAAGGGGGCCGCGCTTGCCCGGCGCGGCCCCCTTGGGCACAATGCCTGCCGTCCTAGGGGAGTTCTCTCCCGCCCGCCCGGGCCTGTCGCCAGGTCCGGCCATGACGCGTGCGTTCCAGGCCCGTCGTATTACATGCCGAAGGTATGACACGCGTCCCTCACACCCGGGGCGGGAAGGCGTGCGTGTCCTGGAAGACTGTAGCCCCGCCCCCAGGAAATCCGATGGAATCACTTTTCATCCCCACCCAGATATCCATCCTCGCCGAGATCGGCGACAAGACCCAGCTGCTGGCCATGCTGCTGACCCTGCGCTTTCGCAAGCCCTGGCCAATCGTCTGGGGCATGATCGTCGGCATCCTCTGCAACCACATCCTCGCCGCCGAAATCGGCCACCTGGCCGCCGGCTTCTTTTCGGAAGTCGTGCTGAACGGCATGCTCGCCGCAGCCTTCGCCGCGATCGCCATCTGGACCCTGCTGCCGGACCAGCGCGGCGACGACGACGACTCCCAGCTCAAGCGCTACGGCCCGTTCCTGACCAGCACCATCGCCTTCTTCTTCGCCGAGATGGGCGACAAGACGCAAGTCGCCACCCTGGTGTTGGCCGCGCAATACACCTATCCCTTCTTCGTGGCGGTCGGCACGACGCTGGGTATCGTGATCTCCAACGCGCCGGTGGTGCTGCTGGCCGGCAATTTCGTCGCCCAGAACCTGCCGCTGAAGCTGATCCGCCGGATCGCCGCCCTGGCCTTCATCTGCCTGGCGGTGTATTCGAGCTACGAGACCGCGAAGCTGGCCGGCTGGCTGTAAGCCGGCGGCGCTGCTCCCACGCGGGGGCAGCGCGTCGACTCAGTTGCCGCCCCGGGCCTGCCGGTACAGCGGCATGACCTTGGGAATCGCCGCTTCGAGTGCTGCCGTGCGGTTGCCGGGCGAGGGGTGAGTGCTCATGAACTGCGGGGTGCCGTTGTTGCCCGCCTGGTTCATCTTCTGCCACAGGGTGATCGCCGCGTTCGGGTCGTAGCCGGCGCGGGCGGCCAGCTCCAGGCCGATCAGGTCCGCCTCGCTCTCGTTCTCGCGGCTGTTGGGCAGGGTCATGCCGTACTGCACCGCCGTATTCGCCAGGGCCAGCCCCTCCCCCGTCAGACCGAGCAGCGCACCGGCGCTCTGCTCGGCCATCTGCACGCCGTAGGCCTTGGACATCGCCTCGCGACCATGCTCGCGCAGAGCATGGGCGATCTCGTGGCCCATGACCGCAGCGATCTCGTCGTCGCTCAGTTGCAGCCTGTCGATCAGCCCGCTGTAGAAGATGATCTTGCCGCCCGGCCCGCAGCTGGCGTTCAGCTCGTCGCTGTTGATCAGCGCGACCTCCCATTGCCACTGCGCGGCATCGGCGCGGAACTGCGGCGCCTTGGCGATCAGCCGGCGGGCGATGGCGTTCAGGCGCTGGGCATTGGCGCTGCCGGTATCCAGAACACCCTTGCTGGTGGCCTCGCTCAACGTCTGCTGATAGGCCTGGGCGTACATCTGGTTGACCTGCTCGGTGGTGAGCATGCTGAACATGTACTGCTTGCGATCCACCCCCACGGCGCCGCCGCTGGTGGTCTGGACGGGCTGACAGCCCGCCAGCAGCAGGGCGGCGGCCAGGCCGGTGAGATAAGACGACTTGCCCATGTGGGTACTCCTGACGAACACGGCCCGTATGCTAGGTCGCCGGCAGAAGGGCGGCAACCAGGGCCGGGAAACGGACAATAGCATTGAGCCATCCCCGCAGACGGGGCCCGCAAAGAGAACGCCGGCAGGCCGGAAAGTTCCCGCGACACCGCGGGCTCAGGCGGGCGTCAGACACTCCGGGGCATCCAGCCGCGGGTCGTTGACCAGCGTCGCCAGGGCCCGCTCGCGCAGCGCCGGAGTGGGCCGCAGCAACAGCGCCTGCAACTGCTCAGGCGGGGCGGCGGCGTCCAGCCAGAGCGCCTGCTCGGTTTCGTCGAGGATCAGTGGGCGGCGCTGGCCGGCCACCGCCTGAGTGATCATGGCAACGCTCAGGTAAAGCTGCCCGCCGACCGGATAGGACTCCCAGACTGCCGCGAAATAAAGCAGCGATGCCTCGCCGGTCAACCAGTAGGGCCGCTTGCGCGCGCCGCCGCGCCACTCGTAGAAGCCGTTGGCCGGCAGCAGGCAGCGGCGCAGCCGGAAGGCCTCGCGGAACATCGGCTGCTCGGCCAGGGTTTCCGCCCGGGCATGGGCCGGGGCGCGCGACAGGTCGGTCAGCCAGGCCGGGGTCAGCCCCCAGCGCGCCAGCGCCGCCTCCCGCGCGCCGACCGCGCCGCGCAGCATCAGCACCCGGGCCGCCGGGGCGAGGCTCCAGTGCGGCGTCAGGTCCGCGGGAAATCCGGGCAGGGACGCCAGGGCCGGCGGCCAGCGAAACAGGGCGTAGCGTCCACTCATGGCGGCAAGGACTCGGGGCTGGATTGGCCAAGGCGTCGGTCATTGTAGCGGCACCGCCCTGCCCACGCCTCACTCGTCCTCCCGGCGAACCTCCAGGGTCCAGTCGACGCCATCGGTATGCAGCTCGAAGAGCAGCGGCCGGCAGCACACCGGGCAGTCCTCGATGTACTGCTGGTCGCCGGCGGAGAGATCGAGCAGCGCCTCGACCGTCTCGCCGCAGCAGGGACATTGATAGCTCTGCGTTTCCAGCATCGTGGAGTCTCCCGAGTTACCGCTATAATGCAGCGCCGATTTTTCCCCGCGACAGGAGGCGCAGGCCTGCGCCTCCGCCTCCTCTTTTATCTACCCAGTCCTGATCAAGAGCACATGATGGGCGAATTCGATGCCATCCGACCCTATGCCGACGCCGAAGTCCCTGCAGTCCTGCAACGGCTGATCGCCGACGCCGACTTCCTCGACATCCTTATCCGCTTTCGCTTTCCGCGCCTGGCCGGACCGCTCGGCTGGCTGCTCAAGCCGCTCATCGCCCTGCGCCTGCGCGCCGAGTTCGCCCACATCGACGGCGTCGCGGCGCTGCAGACGAAGGTCGAAACCTATGTCGACCACACCATCGAGCGCGCCACGGACGGCGTGACCTACAGCGGCGTCGAACAGCTCAAGCCCGGCAAGGCCTGCCTCTTTCTCGCCAACCACCGCGACATCGTGATGGACCCGGCCTTCGTCAACTATGCGATCTACCATGCCGGCATGCGCACGCCGCGCATCGCCATCGGCGACAACCTGCTGCAGAAGCCCTTCGTCAGCGACCTGATGCGCCTGAACAAGAGCTTCATCGTGCACCGTTCGCTGAGCGGCCGGCGGGAGAAGCTCGCCGCCTACCAGTTGCTCTCCGCCTACATCAACCATTCGATCCGCGTGGAGGGCGAGTCGATCTGGATCGCCCAGGCCGAGGGCCGCGCCAAGGACGGCGACGACCGTACCGATTCGGCGATCCTCAAGATGTTCCACATGAGCTGCAAGGACGAGCCCTTCGCCAACGTGGTGAAGGCCCTCAACCTGATTCCCGTGTCGATCAGCTACGAATACGACCCCTGCGACCAGGCCAAGGCCCGCGAACTGTACATCCGCGCCAGCACCGGCAGCTATACCAAGGCGCCGGGCGAGGACGACCAGAGCATCGCCCTCGGCATCACCGGCTACAAGGGACGGGTGCACATCCACTTCGGCGCGCCGCTGGAGACGCCTCCGGAGGAGGCCAAGCAGCTCGCCGCGGAGATCGACCGGCAGATCCTCGGCAACTACCGGCTGTTCCCGGTCCACTACCTGGCCTACGCCATGTACGCCGGGCGCGACCCTCAACTGCAGGTGCCGGAAGCGGCGCAGCTGTTTCCCGCCGAGGAGGTCGCCCGCGCCGAAACGGAGTGGCAGAAGCGCCTGGCCGCCTGTCCGGAGGAGCAGCGGCCCTATCTGCTCCTGCAATACGCCAACCCGGTGCGCAACCAGTACCGGGTCAGGGCCGGCCTGCCCCTGTAGGTGCGGCGACGCCGCACCCCGTCAGAGCTGGGTGCTGCTCCAGGAAAGGAGCAGCGCCAGCAACAGGGTGCCGGCGCCGAAGCGGTAGAAGAAGCGGTTGACCTGCCCGGTCGCCGCCTCCAGCGCCCAGCTCCCCTCCTCGTCCAGCTGCCCCTCGCCGGCCAGGCGCGCCAGGGCACGCTGCTCGCGGAGACGGGTGGCGATCAGCAGCCAGCTCCCGGCGAGGGCAAAAAACAGGGCCACGGCATTCAGCAGCAGTGACGGGGGGAGCGGCAACGGGAACTCAAGGGCCGGCAATAACATCGAAACCTCCGCATCGGCGAGGTGCACGGAAAAGCCGCGCGCACCGCAACTGGGAAAAACGGACTGCTCTCCGGTAGGCCGAAAGCGCCAGCGTCCGTTGCAGCGGACGGGAAAACCCGATCGCAGAGCGGCCTGGCAGCCTCCATGGACCCCGCGGGGGCGACTGGCCGGCACCTTGCATGAAGCCTTGGCGCGGACAGAGAAGACTCGGACACATTCTACTCAAGCGGAGCGCCTTATAAGCGCTGCTTTCGACCAAATGCCCAATGAGTCCTCGAAGTTCTGACTCCGTCGGGAAACGGTCATCCGGCCACCCTAAAGTCCGAAGTCCAGCCCAGACGGCAAGGCACCCGAATCAGCCATGGAGGAACCGACATGCAACACGCTGAATCCCTCGAGCGTTCGACCGATTTGCAGGATGACCCGGAAGAGAGAATCGGCCTGGACTTCTGCGTCCACGACCAACATTGGTTGGACTACTGTCGGCTGGGCGGCCACGAGCACTACGAACTGCCCACCGCCAAACGACCCAAGCGGCGCTACGCTACGGCTGCCTGACAGAACGAAGGCGCCTGACCCGGGCGCCTCCGGGGCGGCCGCCGCAATCGGCTGCAGCCCCCGAAGGCGAGCCCGGCTCCGACCCGCGGACCGGGCGGCACGCCTCCCCGCCTCAACGCCCCAGCAGCAGCTGGCCGATGGCCGGATCCTTAAACGCACGGGTCAGCGCATCGCTGAGCACGTTCTCGACCAGCTGGGTGTTGGTCTGCTGGTTCGGCGCCATGCCGAAGCGCTGGTTCAACGAAGCGCCATAGCGGCCGCTGTAGCGGCGCCCGGCATTCTGCACGTCGACCCGAAAGGTGGCCCCGATATCAGCCTCGGTGACATACATCCCCTGCTTCGGCGACTGGTATTTCAACTCGGCCAGGGTCAGGGTCAGCTGCGGCGCGTTGTAGGCATTCGGCGACGGAGTGAAGCCGAGCAGGCGCACCGCCGTTTCGGCCTGGGTCTGCAGCCGGGGCAGCACATCCTGCCCGCGCACGACGATCATACTGGTTTCCGGATACAGCCCACCGCGGGTGCCCAGGTTCGGCGAGGCGCGTCCGTCGACCACCCGCACGACGACGGGCTGGCCACTGCCGACCGCAGTAAGCGGCGCGTTGAGCTTGGGCTCGGGGACGATTTGTTGCGGGCTGAGGGCACAGCCAGCCAAGCCCAGGCCGGCAACGGCGATCAGGCCAAGCAACAGACGATGCAGCATGCTTGATTCTCCATGAGTGCGCGAAGGAAGCGCAGTATAGCGACAGCGGCTCCCCCCCGCAGCCAACGCCGCAACCCCTGAGCACAACCCCGTTCCAGGCCCCGGGAAGCCCGGAATAAAACTAAAGCCAAAGGGCCAACTCTGCCAATTTGACGGTATACTCGACCCCCGATTATAAGGTCGCCTCCTGATCGGGCATCGTCATGCACAGCCGTGCAGCGCCATATATGGCAGGACTTTCCCCAGCCAGAGAGTCGCCCAGCCGCCGCCAAGGTTGGCACTGGTTTTACTTCGCCCATCGCGCAGAACACTTTCGCTTGCAAGGACGCGGCGCGTCTCGTCACGCCTCGGGGTATCGGCGTGCCGGAGACAACGACTAGCATGGTTCACGCCTCCAAAAGAGCGTGACAATACGGTTTTTTCACTACTTCAAAAGAGTGTGGCGAGCAATGAACGACTATGCGTCCCGAGCGAACATTGATGCTCCTTCGCCCATCGACAATCCACTGACCGAGAGATCGGGGTCTACCCGCTAGGGCCGGCCGAATGGATGCCTCGACGAGAGTCGCTGACTGCCGGAGCGGCAACCCGCCCGCTTTCCCGACAGCCATTTCAGGTATCCCGTGTGAGCACGGCCGAGCGTTCGGCAGGTGCCCGTCAAGGAACAACGGATAACAGGCCGACCGGGCGGCCGGGGCATCCTCGCGGTGCAACGGCGCAGCCAGATGCCTGAGGAACAGGCGCAACAAGGTCGTACTGCCAATTTGGTGTTGCAGATTTGGAGGCGTTAATGGCGCAGAAAAACTACGAAGTCGATGTGGTGCTGGTCGGCGCCGGCATCATGAGCGCGACACTGGGCGTGCTGCTGAAGGAACTCGATCCCGGCATCAAGCTGGAAATCATCGAGATGCAGGACTCCGATGCCCTGGAAAGTTCCAACCCCTGGAACAACGCCGGCACCGGACATGCCGGCCTGTGCGAGCTGAACTACACCCCGCAGGCAGCCGATGGCTCGGTCAAGGCGCAGAAGGCCGTCGAGATCAACGCCAAGTTCGAGGTTTCCAAGCAGTTCTGGGCCTACCTGCTGGAGCAGGGCACCTTCGGCTCGGCACAGTCCTTCATCAACCCCGTTCCGCACCTGAGCTTCGTGCGCGGCGAGAAGGACATCGGCTTCCTCAAGACACGCTTCGAGGCACTGAAGACGCACCACTGCTTCGCCGACATGGAATACACCGAGGACCAGGCGACCCTCAACGAGTGGATTCCGCTGATGATGGCCGGCCGCGCCCCGAACGAGCGCATGGCCGCGACCCGCTCTCAGGGCGGCACCGACGTCAACTTCGGCGCCCTGACCGGCCAGTTGCTGCAGCACCTGACCAGCAAGCCCGAGGTCACGGTGAGCTACGACCACAAGGTCACCGGCCTCGAGCGCGATGGCAGCGGCTGGAAAGTCACCGTCAAGGACAGCAAGACCGGCGAGAGCCGCGGCATCAAGGCCGGCTTCGTGTTCCTCGGTGCCGGCGGCGGCGCCCTGCCCCTCCTGCAGATGTCCGACATCCCGGAAGGCCACGGCTACGGCGGCTTCCCGGTCAGCGGCCAGTGGCTGCGCTGCGACAACCCCGAGGTGGTCAAGCAGCACCAGGCCAAGGTCTACAGCCTGGCCGCAGTCGGCGCGCCGCCGATGTCGGTGCCGCACCTCGACACCCGCGTGGTGGACGGCAAGAAGTCCCTGCTGTTCGGACCCTACGCCGGCTTCACCACCAAGTTCCTCAAGCGCGGCTCCTTCCTCGACCTGCCCCTGTCGATCCGCCCGAGCAACATCCTCCCGATGCTCGCGGTGGCGCGCGATAACATGGACCTGACCCGCTACCTGATCAAGGAAGTGAAGCAGTCCATGGGCGATCGCCTGGGAACCCTGCGCGGCTTCTACCCCGAGCTCAATCCCCAGGACTGGCGCCTGGAAATCGCCGGCCAGCGCGTGCAGATCATCAAGAAGGATGCCGAGCGCGGCGGCAAGCTGGAGTTCGGTACCGAGATCGTCGCGGCCCAGGACGGCAGCATCGCCGCGCTGCTGGGCGCTTCGCCGGGTGCTTCGGTTTCCGTGTCGGCCATGCTCGACCTGATGCAGCGCTGCTTCGCCGAGCGGATGAAGTCCGAACAGTGGGTCGCCCGCCTCAAGGAGATCTTCAAGGCCTCGGCCAAGGATCTGCAAGAGAGCCCCGAGCTGTACCGCAGCGTCCAGGCCTCCTCGAACCAGCGCCTGGGTCTGGCTTCCGCCGCTCCGTCCAAGGCTGCGCCCGCCGCCGCCAACGCCGATAGCTGAGCGGGCTGCCGGCCATGAAAAAACCGCCTTCGGGCGGTTTTTTCGTTTCCGGATGCTCGCCAGTCAGTGCCGGACGGCCCGCACGATCTCGATGTAAGGCTCGGCGAGACGCTGGTCCTGGATCAGCGCGACGAAATCGCGGCCCTGGGCGTCCTGCGCCGCGAGGTCGTAGCCGGCCTCGACGAAGAAGCCCACGAAGCGCTCGAAGTCGTCCACCCGCAGACCCCGGTAGGCCTTGACCAGCTTGTGCAGGGAGGGCGGCGTGGCGTCCGCCGGCTCGAGGGCGAGGAACAGGCGGATCTTCTCCTCGCTGATTTCCTCGCCGATCACCTGCTTCTTGTCTTTCTTGCGCATATCTCGCTCCATTGACCGATCCGAAGGGGGCGGCAGTTTAGCCCCGGCACCCGCCGCACTCAACGTGCGGCGCCCTACAGCCCCTTGACCGCATAGATACCGGCCGCGTTGCGCCAGTAGCCCTTGTAGTCCATGCCGTAGCCGAAGACGTAGCGGTCCTCGCAGCTCAGTCCGGCATAGTCGGCCTTGAGGTCGGGCGCGGCCTTGCGCTGATGCCGCTTGTCGACCAGCACCGCGGTATGCACGGCGCTGGCGCCCTCGTGGCGGCAGAAGTCGACGATTGCCGCCAGGGTATGCCCCTCGTCGAGAATGTCGTCGACGATCAGCACATCGCGGTCGATGAAGGAGATTTCCGGCTTGGCCTTCCAGAACAGGTCGCCGCCGCGGGTCTCGTTCCGGTAGCGGGTGGCGTGCAGGTAGGATAGCTCCAGGGGGAAGTCCAGCAGCGGCAGCAGCTTGCCGGCGAAAACCAGCCCGCCGTTCATCACGCAGAACACCACCGGGTTGCGCTCGGCCAGCTCGGCGTTGATCGCCGCGGCGACGCGCCCGATCGCCGCCTCGACTTCGGCATGGTTGAACAGACAGTCGGCCTCCGCCATGACTTGACGGATATGGGCGAGATCGACGGACATGGCATTTTCCTCAGGTGGATGGAGCGCTGAAGGCCCGCCGCAGCGGCCCGGCCCCGGCAATCGGGAGCGGAAACGTTACCCAGCCCCCCCGCCGCGGGCAAGTCCCGCCGCAGCGCTGCCCATTCATTCTCCGCCGGGCCGGTGTTTTAATTCAGGCAACATCCCCGAGCGCCGGAGCCCGTTCATGCCCACCCACGAAATCCGCCACCCCCTGATCCGCCACAAGCTCGGCCTGATGCGCCGCGCCGACATCAGCACCAAGAGCTTCCGCGAGCTGGCCCAGGAGGTCGGCGCCCTGCTGACCTACGAAGCCACCCAGGACCTGCCCCTCGAGAGCTGCGAGATCGAGGGCTGGTGCGGTCCGGTCGAGGTCGAGAAGATCGCCGGCAAGAAGATCACCGTGGTGCCCATCCTGCGCGCCGGCATCGGCATGCTCGACGGTGTGCTGCGGCTGATCCCTAGCGCCAAGGTCAGCGTGGTCGGCCTGTCGCGAAACGAAGAAACCCTGGTCGCACACACCTACGTGGAAAAGCTGGTGGGCGAAATCGACCAGCGCCTGGCGCTGATCGTCGATCCCATGCTCGCCACCGGCGGTTCCATGATCGCCACCATCGACCTGTTGAAGAGGGCCGGATGCAAGGAGATCCGCGCCCTGGTGCTGGTCGCCGCGCCGGAGGGCATCCGCCAGCTGGAACAGGCCCATCCCGACGTGACCATCTATACCGCGGCCATCGACCAGCGCCTCAACGAACACGGCTACATCATCCCCGGCCTCGGCGATGCCGGCGACAAGGTCTTCGGCACCAAGCAGAAGCCGAGCTGAACCTCAGGCTCCGGCCGGCGTGCGGCAAAGCTGCGCCAGCGCAGCCGCCCACGCCGGGTGGTCGTTGAGGCAGGGCACCAGTTGCAGATCCTCGCCGCCGGCGGCGCGAAACTGCTCGCGACCGCGCTGGCCGATCTCCTCCAGGGTCTCGATGCAGTCGGTGACGAACGCCGGACACATCACCAGCAGCCTCTTCACCCCCCGCGCGGCCAGCGCGTCGAGATGTTCCTCGGTGTAGGGGCCGATCCATTTGGCGCGGCCCAGGCGTGACTGGAAGGACAGCGACCACTGCGCCTCGCCCAGCCCCATCTGCCGGGCGAACCCTTCGGCACTCCGCAAGCACTGTGCCCGGTAGCAGCGCGCGAGCACTTCCGGCGGCGCCTGCCGACAGCAGTCGGCGCCGCCCAGGCAGTGCCTGCCGCTCGGGTCGGCCTTGCGCAGGTGCCGCTCCGGCAGGCCGTGAAAACTCAGCAGCAGATGGTCGAAGCCCTGCTGCAGGTGGGGCCTGGCGCTCTCGACCAGGGCCGCGAGGTACTCCGGCCGCCCGTAGAAGGGCGCCAGTACCTCCAGTTCCAGTTCCAGACCGCTCGCGCGCAGTACCCGCCGCGTCTCCTCCAGGACGGTGGTCACGGTACTGTCGGCGAACTGCGGATAGAGCGGCGCCAGGGTCACCCGACGCACGCCCCCTTCCGCCAGCCGGTTCAGCGCCGCCTCGATGGACAGGCTGCCATAGCGCATCGCCAGCTCTACCGGCCCCTCGTGCCAATGGGCCTGCACCGCCTCCTGCAGGCGACGGCTGAGGGCGATCAGCGGCGACCCCTCCGGCCACCAGATCGAGGCATAGGCATGCGCCGACTGCTCCGGCCGCTTGCGCAGGATCAGCGAGACCAAGAGGCGCCGCAGCGGCCAGGGCAGGTCGATCACGTAGGGGTCCATGAGGAACTGGTCGAGGTAGCGGCGCACGTCGGCTACTTCGGGAGAGTCGGGCGAACCCAGGTTGACCAGCAACAGCGCGTGATCGGTCATGCGGCATCCTTGATGATTCGGTCGCCGCCCAGCAGATCGGCCAGGGCGGCATCCAGGTCGGTGAAGCGGAACACGAAGCCAGCCTCGCACAGACGCCTCGGCACGGCGCGCTGGCCGCCGAGCAGCAGCCCGGCCAGCTCGCCGAGGCCCAGGCGCAGGGCGAAGGCCGGCGCCGGCAGCAGCGCCGGACGGTGCAACACGCGGCCCAGGGCGCGGGCGAACTCGCCGTTGCGCACCGGCTTCGGCGCGCAGGCATTATAGGGACCCTGCGCATCCTCCCGATGCAGGAGAAAGTCGATCAGCGCGACCTGATCGGCGATATGCACCCAAGGCAGCCACTGCCGGCCGTTGCCGATCGGCCCGCCGAGGCCCAGACGGAACACCGGCAGCAGGCGCTGGAGAAAGCCGCCGTCGGGGGCCAACACCACCCCGCTGCGCAGCAGCACCACGCGCATGCCCAGCTCCTCGGCGCGGCGCGCCGAATCCTCCCAGGCGCCGCACAACTGGCTGGCGAAATCCCCGCCGACCGGGCCCATGTCCTCGTGCAGCTCGCGCTCGCCGCCATCGCCGTACCAGCCCACCGCCGAGCCGGAGATCAGCATCCGCGGCCGCTGCGGGCGCGTCTGTAGCCAGCCCACCAACTGCTCGGTCAGGGTGATCCGGCTGGCCCAGAGCAGGGCCTTGCGCTTGCGCGTCCAGGGCCGGTCGGCGATGGGCGCGCCGGCCAGGTTGACCACCGCATCCAGCGTCTCGCCGTCCAGTTCCTCGAGCCGCCCGATACCCTGCACCGAACTCCCGCAAAGGCCGGGAACCCGCCCCGGCGAACGGCTCCACACCGTCAGCCGGTGTCCCTCGGCACTCCACTGGCGACACAGGGAACGCCCCATCAATCCGGTACCGCCAGTCAGCAAAATGTGCATTGCCCTCTCCTCGCATTGCCCAATGGCACGCATGGCCCTACTTTGAATTTATGACGCTTTTACGCTTTCGCACTCCCGGATTTAGGAGTACAGATGAAGGAGCGCCAACCGTTGTGATCTGCGCCGGGCGTACAGGTACGGAACGGGGAATTCGTCCAGGGCGCACCTGCTGAAGGGGTACGAGGTAAACCATGACTTTTCCTATTGCCATCATTGGCACGGGTATCGCGGGGCTCTCCGCGGCGGGGGCACTGCACGCGGCGGGACTCGAGGTCCAGCTGTTCGACAAGGGCCGCGGCAGCGGTGGCCGCATGGCCAGCAAGCGCACCGAGGTCGGCACCCTCGACCTGGGGGCCCAGTACTTCACCTGCCGCGACCGCCGCTTCGCCGAGGCGGTCCAGCAATGGCGCAGCCACGGCTGGGTCGCCGAATGGCAGCCCAGTCTCTACGACTCCGCCAACGGCCTGTTGCGCCCGTCCCAGGACGAGCAGATCCGCTGGATCGGCACGCCACGCATGAGCGCACTGACCCGCGGCCTGCTCGGCGATCTGCCGGTGCGCTTCTCCTGCCAGATCACCGAGGTCTTCCACGGCACGCAGCACTGGATGCTGCAGGATGCCGGCGGCAACGCCTACGGCCCGTTCAGCCAGGTGGTGGTGGCCACCCCGCCGCCCCAGGCGGCGCAGTTGCTGGCAGCCGCACCGAAGCTGGCCAGCAGCGTGGCCGGCGTGGCGATGGAGCCGAACTGGGCGGTGGCCCTGTCCTTCGAGCAGGCGCTGGACACCCCGGTGGATGGCTGCTTCATCCAGGACAGTCCCCTCGAATGGGGGTCGCGCAACCGCGGCAAGCCCGGTCGCGCCAGCCAGCCGGACACTTGGGTGCTGCAGGCCAGCAGCCGCTGGACCCGGCAGCATCTCGACCTCGCCAAGGAGCAGGTCGTCGAGCAGTTGTACGGCGCCTTCGCCGAACTGATCGGCTGCACCGTGCCGCAACCGACCTTCACCCTCGCCCACCGCTGGCTCTACGGCCGGCCGGTCGGCACCCACGGCTGGGGCGCCCTGGCCGACTCCAGCCTGGGCCTCTACGCCTGCGGCGACTGGTGCCTGTCCGGTCGCGTCGAAGGCGCCTGGCTGAGCGGCCAGGAAGCTGCCCGCAAGCTGCTGCAGCACCGCGCGAACTGAACAGCACGTTACTCCCGCACGATATCTGCCCGACGGCCACCGCACGGCGGCCGTCACCGATGCCAGCCAGACCCCGACCTCTCCGCCGCGCAACCGTGCTGCCTCCATGCCCCGCGCCTCCCCGGCACCGACCGCCAACAGCTGTACAAAATCAGATCACGTACAAGGATATGCCCAAATCGGGCCGATACTTATACAAATCCAGCTTAATGTACAGGTATTGGCACCTTCCTGCCCGGCGGGCAGCCGCGCGCCTCAAGGATCGCAAAGACTCGCCCCGCCGCAGCTGAGCGGGCGACGGCCTCAGCCGCCGGGCAGCGCCTCGACTGCCGCGGCCGCCCCCCACAGCAGCGGCAGCACCCGCGCCAGCTCGGCGGGATCGCCGCTCGACCAGAAACGCGCCGCGGCGGGTCCGGTGGCCAGCAGTTCGCCGGCCTGCAGCAGGCGCTCGAGCTGGCGGGCCACCGCGGCGCCGGTGTCGATCAGGCTGACCGACTCCGGCACCAGCTGGCGCAGCAGCGGCCTGACGAAAGGGTAATGGGTGCAGCCGAGGATCAGGGTGTCGCAGCCCTCGGCCAGCAGCGGCGCGACCAGGCCCCGGAGCAATTCGCGGGTCGGCGGCCCGTCCAGCTCGCCGGCCTCGATCAACTCCACCAGGCCGGGACAAGGCTGGGTGATCACCCGCACGTCGCCGGCGAAGCGGTCGAGCAGCGCGGCGAAGCGGGCGCTCTTCAGCGTCCCGGTGGTCGCCAGCACGCCGACCCGGCCGCTGCGGGTGGCCGCCGCCGCCGGCTTCACCGCCGGCTCCATGCCGACTACCGGCAGCTCGGGATAGAGCTCGCGCAGCTCGGCCACCGCCGCCGCGGTGGCGGTGTTGCAGGCCAGCACCAGCGCCTTGGCACCCCGATCGAGGAGGAAGGCGGCGATCGTCCGGCAGCGCGCGCGGATGTACTCGGGACTCTTCTCGCCGTAGGGCACATGACCGCTGTCGGCGACGTAGAGCAGGGATTCGCCGGGCAACCGGGAGCGGATCTCGCCGAGCACCGACAACCCGCCGACCCCGGAGTCGAAGACGCCGACCGGCGCCTCACTGGCCATGCCGCCCTCCACACACCGGGCACTGCGGATCGCGCCGCACGCGCAGCTCGCGGAAGCGGCTGGCCAGCGCATCGACCAGCAGCAGGCGGCCGACCAGCGGCTCGCCGAAGCCGGCCAGCAGCTTGAGTGCCTCTAGGGCCTGCAGGCTGCCGACCAGACCGACCAGCGGGCCGACCACCCCGGCCTCGCTGCAGGTCAGTTCGGCCTCGCTGCCGTGGCCGTAGAGGCAGTGGTAGCAGGGGCTGTCGTCGCGGCGCGGGTCGAACACCGAGAGCTGCCCTTCGAGGCGGATCGCCGCGCCGCTGACCAGCGGCTTGCCGGCGGCCACGCAGGCGGCGTTGACCGCCTCGCGAGTGGCGAAGTTGTCGCTGCAGTCGAGCACTAGATCCACCGCCGCCACCGCCGCGGCCAGCGAATCGGCATTCAGGGCGCCGCGCAGCGGGTGCAGGGCGACCTCGGGGTTGAGCGCCGCCAGCCGGGCCAGGGCCGAATCCACCTTGCCCTGGCCGACGCTCGGGGTGTCGTGGAGGACTTGGCGCTGCAGGTTGGTCAGGTCCACGCTGTCGAAATCCGCCAGATGCAGCTCGCCGACGCCCGCCGCGGCCAGGTAGAGCGCCACCGGCGAACCCAGCCCGCCGAGGCCGACGATCAGCGCGCGGCTCTGCTTCAGGCGCAGTTGGCCGTCCACGTCGATCTGCGGCAGGAGGATCTGGCGGCTGTAGCGCAGCAGTTCTTGGTCACTGAGCATGGGGATGTCCTGGCGAGAAAAGGGAAAACCTGATCGGCGGGCAGCAGACCTCTGCCTCAGTAGGAGCCGGCTTGCTGGCGATGCCCTTGGCTGCCGGTTGATCGCCAGCAAGCTGGCTCCCGCGTAGGGGACTCACGGTAGCCGACCCAAACTGATGCGCTCATGGCCGCCGAGGTCGCGGCGGCTGTGCACCTCGACGAAGCCGCCGGCCGCCAGCAACGCGCGCACCGCGCCGGCCTGCTCGAAGCCGTGCTCGAGCAGCAGCCAGCCACTGGCGGCGAGATGCTCGGGCGCCGCGGCGACGATCCGGCGGATGTCGTCCAGCCCGTCGGCGCCGGCCACCAGCGCGCTGGCCGGCTCGAAGCGCACGTCGCCCAGCACCAGATGCGGATCGGCGGCGGCGATGTATGGGGGATTGCTGGCGATCAAGTCGAAACGCCGGCCATCCAGCGCGGAAAACCAGTCGCTCTGCAGGAAATCCGCGTTGCCCAGCCCCAGGCGCTGGCGGTTGCGCTCGGCCAGCGCGACCGCCTCGCCGATCCGGTCGACGCCGGTCAGCCGCCAGGCCGGCCGCTCCACCGCCAGCGCCAGGGCGATGGCGCCCGTGCCGGTGCCGAGGTCGAGCACCGCAGCCGGAGTTGCCGGCAGCAGCGCCAGGGCGGTCTCCACCAGCAGCTCGGTGTCCGGGCGGGGAATCAGGGTCGCCGGCGCCACCTCCAGATCGAGGCTCCAGAAGCCCTGGCGACCGAGGATGTAGGCCACCGGCTCGCCGGCCCGGCGGCGCGCCAGGTCGGCGACGAAGCGCACGGCGACCTCCACGGGCACCTCGCGCTCGGGCCAGGTGCGCAGGTAGCTGGCCGGCTTGCCCAGCGCCGCGGCGAGCATCCACTCGGCGTCCAGCCGCGGGCTCGGCGAGTCGGGCAGCTCGGCGCTGTTCAGCAGGTTCTCGATGGTCGGCATGCGTCGAACTCCGTAAGGCGGGTGCAACCCGCCGTTTGGGCGTAGGCCCCGGCCGCATTCGGCGGGTTTCCCCCGCCCTACCAAGAGCGGATCAATCGCCCAGCGCGGCCAGCTGGTCGGCCTGGTATTCGCTGAGCAGCGGCTCGATCACTGCGTCCACCCCGCCGGCCATGACCTCGTCGAGGGCGTAGAGGGTCAGGTTGATGCGGTGGTCGGTGACCCGCCCCTGGGGGAAGTTGTAGGTACGGATGCGTTCGGAACGGTCGCCCGAGCCGACCAGCAGCTTGCGGGTTTCGGAGATTTCCTTGTGCGCGGCGGCGTCCTGCCGGTCCTGCAGCTTGGCCGCCAGCCAGGCCATGGCCTTGGCGCGGTTCTTGTGCTGCGAGCGCTCTTCCTGGCACTCGACGACGATACCGGTGGGCAGGTGGGTGATGCGGATCGCCGAATCGGTCTTGTTGACGTGCTGGCCACCGGCGCCCGAGGAGCGGTAGGTGTCGACGCGCAGCTCGGCCGGGTTGATCTCGATCGCCGTCTGCTCGTCCGGCTCCGGCAGCACCGCGACGGTGCAGGCCGAGGTGTGGATGCGGCCCTGGGACTCGGTTTCCGGCACGCGCTGCACGCGATGGGCGCCGGACTCGAACTTCAGCTTGCCGTAGACGTGCTCGCCCTCGACGCGGGTGATGATCTCCTTGTAGCCGCCGTGCTCGCCGAGGTTCTCCGAGAGGATCTCGAGGCGCCAGCCCTGCTTCTCGGCATAGCGCGAATACATCCGGAACAGGTCTCCGGAGAAGATCGCCGCCTCGTCGCCGCCGGTGCCGGCGCGGATCTCCAGGAACACGTTGCGCCCGTCGTTGGGGTCCTTGGGCAGCAGCATGCGCTGCAGGCGGTCTTCCAGGCCGACCAGCCGCTCGCGCGCCTTGACCACCTCCTCGGCGGCCATCTCGCGCAGGTCCGGGTCGCTGTCCTTGAGCAACGCCTGGGCACCCGCCAGGTCGTCCTGCACCTTGCGGAATTCGCGGTAGGCGGCGACCACCGGCTCGACCTCGGCGTACTCCTTGGAATAGGCGCGGAATTTGGTCTGTTCGGCGATCACCTCGGCGTCGCCGAGCAGCGCAGTGAGTTCCTCGTAACGGTCGTGGAGCAGATCCAGTTTGTTCAGCAGGGAAGCTTTCATCGTTTCGACTCACCCTCGTCGAGGGCAAAGAGCTCCTGGGCCACGGCCAGCGCATCGAAGCGGCCGTCGGCGGAAAGTTTCTTCAGCTGCACGCTGGGCGCGTGCAGCAGCTTGTTGGTCAGTCCGCGCGCCAGGGTGGCAGCCACCTCCAGCGGATCGGAACCATTGGCCAGCAGGCGCTGGGCCTTGGCCAGCTCTTCGTCGCGCAGCCGCTCGGCCTGCTGGCGGTAGGCCTTGAGCACATCCACCGCGGCCAGCTCGCGCAGGCGCAGCATGAAATCGTCGGCACCGGTGGCGACCAGTTCCTCCGCCGCCCTCGCCGCGCCTTGGCGGCTTTTCAGGTTTTCCTCGATGACTTCGTGCAGGTCATCGACGCTGTACAGGTAGACGTCGTCCAGCTCGCCCACCTCCGGCTCGATGTCGCGCGGCACGGCGATGTCGACCATGAACATCGGCTTGTGCTTGCGCTGCTTCAGCGCGCGCTCCACCGCACCCTTGCCGAGGATCGGCAGCTGGCTGGCGGTGGAGCTGATGACGATGTCGCTGCCCGCCAGCTCCTGGCCGATGTCGGCGAGCAGGATCGCCTGGCCGCCGACCTGCTCGGCGAGGAGCCGACCGCGCTCCAGGGTGCGGTTGGCGACGACGATGCGTCGCACGCCCTGTTCGTGCAGGTGGCGGGCGACCAGGGTGATGGTTTCGCCGGCACCGATCAGCAGCGCCTGACTGCGCTGCAAATCGCTGAAGATCTGCTTGGCCAGGCTGACCGCGGCGAAGGCCACCGACACCGGGTTCTCGCCGATCGCGGTGTCGGTGCGTACCGCCTTGGCGGTGCTGAAGGTGGCCTGGAATAGCCGGCCGAGCAACGGGCCGACGGTGCCGGCCTCGCGCGCCACGGCATAGGCGGTCTTCATCTGGCCGAGGATCTGCGGCTCGCCGAGTACCAGGGAGTCGAGCCCCGAGGCGACCCGCATCATGTGACGCACCGCGGACTCGTCCTGATGCACGTAGGCGCAGGCGCGCAGCTCGTCCAGGCTCAGCCGGTGGTAGTCGGCCAGCCATTGCAGCACCGCATCGACCCCCGGACTATCCTGCTCCAGGTAGAGTTCGCTGCGGTTGCAGGTGGAGAGGATCGCCGCCTCGCGGCTGTCGGTATGCCGACAGAGCTGCTGCAGCGCCTCGGCGAGCTGCGCGGGAGTGAACGCCACACGCTCGCGGACATCCACCGAGGCGGTCTTGTGGTTGATACCGAGGGCGATGAATGCCATTCAGGTGCGCAGGTCCGAACAGGGGAAGCACGCAATTGTCCTACTTCGCCAGATGGAGGACAACCTCCGCCCGCCTGCCCCGCGCCCCTCCGGCCGCCGTAGCCATGGGCTTGACCGGCGGCTTGTGTCATGATGCCTCCCACTTTCCGGTGCAACCATCGCCTTCCCTTCCCCCTATGAATAAAATCTTCGCCTCGCTGGCCGTCATGATGTTTCTCGGCGGCTGTCAAAGCCTCTCCCAGCCGGGCAGCAGACCGCCGGCGAAAGAAGAGGCCGCGCCGCGCCCTGCCCCGGCCAGTCCGCCGCCGCAGCCGGTCGCCTCGTTCAGCGAAGAAACCCTCTACAGCCTGCTGGTCGCCGAACTGGCCGGGCAGCGCAACCGTTTCGACATCGCCCTGGACAACTACGCCGAACAGGCCAGGGTCACCCGGGACCCCGGCGTCGCCGAGCGGGCCTTCCGCATCGCCGAATACCTCGGCGCCGACCAGGCCGCCCTGGAGAGCGTGCTGATCTGGGCCGACAACGCCCCGGCCAACCTCGACGCGCAGCGTGCCGCCGCCATCCAGCTGGCGCGCAGCGGCCGCTACGACGACTCGATGCGCTACATGGAGAAGGTCCTGCAGGCCCAGGGCGACACCCATTTCGACTTCCTCGCCCTGGCCGCCGCGGAAAGCGACCCGGAAACCCGCGCCGGACTGCTGCAGAGCTTCGACCGACTGCTCGCCAAGTCGCCGGAGAACGGCCAGTTGCTGTTCGGCAAAGCGCTGCTGCTGCAGCAGGACAACCGGCCCGAGGAGGCCCTCAAACTGCTCGAGAAGCACCCCGCGAGCGAGCAGGAAATCGCCCCGCTGCTGCTGCGCGTGCGCCTGCTGCAGTCCCTGGAGCGCGGCAACGAGGCGCTCGCCCTGCTCAAGAAGGGCATGCGCCAGCACCCCGACGACAAGCGCCTGCGCCTGACCTACGCCCGCCTGCTGGTCGAGCAGGAGCGCCTCGACGACGCCAAGGACGAGTTCGCCGCCCTGGTCGAGCAGTTTCCCGAGGACGACGACCTGCGCCTGTCCATGGCGCTGGTCTGCCTGGAAGCCAAGGCCTGGGACGAGGCGGCGGTCTACCTCCAGGAACTGATCGAGCGCGGCAGCTACGTGGATGCCGCGCACTACCAGCTGGGCCGCGTCTACGAGGAGCGCGAGGACCCGGAGAGCGCGCTGATCGAATACGGCCTGGTCGGCCCCGGCAACCACTACCTGCCGGCGCAACTGCGCCAGACCGAGATCCTCTTCGAGCGCGGCCGCATCGCAGAGGCTTCGGCGCGCCTGGCGCGGTCCCGCGACAGCCAGCCGGACTACGCCCTGCAGCTCTACCTGATCGAGGCCGAGGCGCTGACCAACCGCGAACGGCTCGACGAGGCCTGGAGGGTCATCGAGCGCGCCCTGCGGCAGTTCCCGGACGACCTCAACCTGCTCTATACCCGCGCCATGCTGGCCGAGAAGCGCGGCGACCTGGCCCAGCTGGAACGCGACCTGCGCTTCATCATCGGGCGCGAGCCGGACAACGCCATGGCCCTGAACGCCCTCGGCTACACCCTGGCCGACCGCACCACCCGCTACGCCGAAGCCAAGGCGCTGATCGAAAAGGCCCACCAACTGAACCCGGACGACCCGTCGATCCTCGACAGCCTTGGCTGGGTGCATTTCCGCCTGGGCGAACTGGGCGAGGCCGAGCGCCTGCTGCGCCAGGCTGCCGAACGCATCTCCGACCACGAGATCGCCGCCCACCTGGGCGAAGTGCTCTGGGCCCGCGGCAAGCAGCGCGAAGCCCGCAAGGTCTGGGCCAAGGCCCTCGAAGAGCAGCCCGACAGCGCCATCCTGCGCAGCACGCTGCTGCGCCTGACCGGATCCGAGACGTTCTGAGCCATGCCCTCCCCGCTGCGTCGCTACACCCTCCTCTTCGCCCTGCTCGCCCTGCTCTCCGGTTGTGCCGGCCTGACCTCCCGGGAAGCCCTCGAGGGCCAGGGCGATCCCGAACGCTGGCAGGCGTACAAGCGCGAGATCGGCGCCCTCGACGCCTGGCAGATCAGCGGCAAGGTCGGCATCCAGTCGCCCCGCGAATCCGGCAGCGGCACCCTGTTCTGGCTGCAGCGCCAGGACTACTACGACATCCGCCTGTCCGGCCCGCTCGGCCGCGGCGCGGCGCGTCTGACCGGCCGCCCCGGCAGCATCCAGTTGGAGGTCGCCGGCCAGGGTCGCTACCAGGCCGAATCGCCGGAGGCGCTGCTCGAGCAACAACTCGGCTGGCGCCTGCCGGTCTCCCACCTGCTCTGGTGGGTGCGCGGCCTGCCGGCCCCCGACAGCCGCAGCCAGCTCACCCTCGACGGCGACAGCCGCCTGGCCCGGCTGCGCCAGGACGGCTGGCAGGTCGAATACCAGAGCTACGCCGAACGCAACGGCTACTGGCTGCCGGAGCGCCTGAAGCTATACGGCCAGGATCTGGTCGTCACCCTCGTAATCAAGGACTGGCAACCACGCCGACTGGGACTCTGAACGTCATGCAACACGCCCAACTGATTCTGCCGGCACCGGCCAAACTCAACCTGATGCTGCACATCCTCGGCCGTCGCGCCGACGGCTATCACGAGCTGCAAACCCTGTTCCAGTTCCTCGACCACGGCGACGAGCTGGGCTTTGCCGTGCGCGAGGACGGCGAGATCCGCCTGCACACCGAGATTCCCGGGGTTCCCCACGACGGCAACCTGATCGTCCGCGCCGCACGCCAGCTGCAGCGCCAGAGCGGCTGCCGGCTGGGCGCCGACATCTGGTTGGAGAAACGCCTGCCGATGGGCGGCGGCATCGGCGGCGGCAGCTCCGACGCGGCGACCACCCTGCTCGCCCTTGACCGTCTCTGGCAGCTGGGCTGGAGCGAGGAGCGCCTGGCCGAGCTGGGCCTCGCCCTGGGCGCCGACGTGCCGGTCTTCGTGCGCGGTCGCGCCGCCTTCGCCGAGGGTGTCGGCGAGCGCCTGCAGCCGGTCGAGCTGGAGGAGCCGTGGTTCCTCGTCGTGGCGCCGCAAGTCACTGTCAGTACAGCAGAAATTTTTTCCGACCCGGAGTTGACACGCAATACACCGGCCATTACAGTTCGCAGCCTCCTTGCCGGAGGCGGTCGTAACGACTGCCAACCGGTCGTCGAGAAGCGCTACGCGGAAGTGCGTAACGCTTTGAACTGGCTGAACAAATTCGTTCCCGCCAGAATGACCGGCACTGGGGCTTGCGTGTTTGGGAGCTTCCCAAACCGGGACGATGCTGATAAAGTCGCCCGCCAACTTCCAGTGACCATGCCGGGTTTCGTCGCCCAGGGTCGCAACGTGTCCATGTTGCACCGCAGGCTAGAAGCGCTGGCGCAGGGAGTGAATGCCTAGCATTCGATGGTTGTGTGCTACAGGGGCGTCGCCAAGCGGTAAGGCAGCAGGTTTTGATCCTGCCATGCGTTGGTTCGAATCCAGCCGCCCCTGCCATCTCCTTCCCAAGATGCGCACACGCCGACCGGGCATTCAAGGATGTAACGCCACAGGGGCGTCGCCAAGCGGTAAGGCAGCAGGTTTTGATCCTGCCATGCGTTGGTTCGAATCCAGCCGCCCCTGCCATATTCCAGGAAGCTGTTCAAAAATGCCGCAATTACGCCGCCTTTTTGAGCAGCTTTTTAATTTCATCGGGTCCACCCTCAGCCGGCAGGTACTGCGCGTGTCCAAGATGATGGTCTTTACGGGGAATGCCAACCCCGATCTGGCGCGTCGCGTCGTACGTCAGCTGCATATTCCCCTCGGCGATGCCTCCGTAGGCAAGTTCTCCGACGGCGAAATCAGCGTTGAAATCAACGAGAACGTCCGCGGCAAGGACGTCTTCCTGATTCAACCGACTTGCGCGCCGACCAACGACAACCTCATGGAGCTGGTGGTGATGGCCGACGCCTTCCGCCGCTCCTCCGCCTCGCGGATCACCGCGGTCATCCCCTACTTCGGCTATGCCCGCCAGGACCGCCGTCCGCGCTCCGCCCGCGTGGCGATCAGCGCCAAGGTGGTGGCCGACATGCTCGACGTGGTCGGCGTCAACCGCGTGCTCACCGTCGATCTGCACGCCGACCAGATCCAGGGCTTCTTCGATATCCCGGTGGACAACATCTACGGCTCGCCGGTACTGGTCGACGACATCCAGGCCCAGCGCTTCGAGAACCTGATGATCGTCTCCCCGGACATCGGCGGCGTGGTGCGTGCGCGCGCCGTCGCCAAGTCCTTGGGCGTCGATCTGGCGATCATCGACAAGCGCCGGCCGAAGGCCAACCAGTCGGAAGTCATGCACATCATCGGCGACGTGGAAGGCCGTACCTGCCTGCTGGTCGACGACATGGTCGACACCGCCGGTACCCTCTGCCACGCGGCCAAGGCCCTCAAGGGCCACGGCGCCGCCAAGGTATACGCCTACTGCACCCATCCGGTGCTGTCCGGGCGCGCCATCGAGAACCTCGAGAACTCGGTGATGGACGAGCTGGTGGTGACCAACACCATTCCGCTCTCCGCCGCGGCCCAGGCCTGCCCGCGCATCCGCCAGCTGGACATCGCCCCGGTGGTCGCCGAAGCGGTACGCCGCATCAGCAACGAAGAATCCATCAGCGCCATGTTCCGCTGAGGAACTGGCGCCGATACAACCGCCCCGCCCCGTGCGGGGCCTTAACAACCGCCCGAACGCTGGTCGCAAGCGTCTCGGGCGTGTTGTCATTCTGGAGAACTGCAATGACCGATTTTGCCCTGAATGCCGACGTGCGTTCCGACCTGGGGAAAGGTGCGAGCCGCCGCCTGCGTCGTAACGCCAACCTGATTCCCGCCGTGATCTACGGCGGCGACAAGGCTCCGCAGTCCATCAGCCTGCTGGCCAAGGACGTCGCCAAACTGATCGAAGACGAAGCCGCCTTCAGCCACGTGATCGCCCTGAACGTCGCCGGCACCACCGAAACCGTGCTGATCAAGGCCCTGCAGCGCCACCCGGCGAAGAGCTTCGTCCTGCACGCCGACTTCGTGCGCGTCGTCGCCGACCAGAAGCTGACCGCCCACGTGCCGCTGCACTTCATCAACGCCGAAACCGCCGATGCCGTGAAGCTGCAGGGTGGCGAAGTCTCCCACACCATGTCCGAAGTGGAAGTCTCCTGCCTGCCGCAAGATCTGCCGGAATTCATCGAAGTCGACCTCGCCAAGGTCGCCATCGGCCAGACCGTGCACCTGTCCGACCTGACCGTTCCGGCCGGCGTCGAGCTGGTGGCCCTGGCCCACGGCAACGATCTGGCTATCGCCAACATCCACGCTTCCCGCGTGCAAGGCGAATAAGTCACTCGTTGACTGAACCAAGAGAGCCCCTGTCGTGACTGCCATTCAACTGATCGTTGGCCTGGGAAACCCCGGTCCCGAATACGAACAGACCCGGCACAACGCAGGGGCTCTTTTCGTCGAGCGCGTGGCGTCCGCCCAGGGCGTCAACCTCGCGGTCGACAAGAAGTACTTCGGCCTGGTCGGCAAGTTCAGCCATCAGGGCCGCGACGTTCGTCTGCTCATCCCCACCACCTATATGAACCGCAGCGGCCAGTCCGTGGCGGCGCTGGCGAATTTCTTCCGCATTCCGCCGGCGGCCATCCTGGTGGCCCACGACGAACTCGACATGCCTCCCGGCACCGCCAGGCTCAAGCTGGGCGGCGGCCACGGCGGGCACAACGGGCTTCGGGACATCATCGCCCAGCTCGGCAACCAGAATTCCTTTTATCGCCTGCGGCTCGGCATCGGCCACCCCGGCGACAAGAATCTCGTCTCCGGCTTCGTCCTCGGCCGGGCTCCGCGCAGCGAACAGGAAAAGCTCGAGGCGAGCATCGACTTCGCCCTCGGCGTGCTGCCGGACATGCTCGCCGGCGACTGGACCAAGGCCATGCAGAAACTGCACAGCCAGAAAGCCTGACGCCCATCTCCACGACCGAACTCATCTCCGCGAGGGACACACCATGGGATTCAACTGCGGCATCGTCGGCCTGCCCAACGTCGGCAAGTCCACCCTGTTCAACGCCCTGACCAAATCCGGCATCGCCGCGGAGAACTTCCCGTTCTGCACCATCGAGCCGAACAGCGGCATCGTGCCGATGCCCGACGCGCGTCTCGACGCTCTGGCCGAGATCGTCAAGCCCGAGCGCGTGCTGCCGACCACCATGGAGTTCGTCGACATCGCCGGCCTGGTGGCGGGCGCCTCCAAGGGCGAGGGCCTGGGCAACAAGTTCCTCGCCAACATCCGCGAGACCGACGCCATCGCCCACGTGGTGCGCTGCTTCGAGGACGACAACGTGATCCACGTGTCCAACTCGGTCGATCCTAAGCGCGACATCGAGATCATCGACCTCGAACTGATCTTCGCCGACCTCGACAGCTGCGAGAAGCAGCTGCAGAAGGTCGCGCGCAACGCCAAGGGCGGCGACAAGGACGCCCTCGCCCAGAAAGCCCTGCTGGAAAAGCTGATCCCGCACTTCGCCGAAGGCAAGCCGGCGCGCACCCTGATGAAGAACATGAGCAGCGATGAAAAGGCCCTGATCAAGGGCTTCCACCTGCTTACCAGCAAGCCGGTGATGTACATCGCCAACGTCGCCGAGGACGGCTTCGAGAACAACCCGCACCTCGACGTGGTGAAAGCCATCGCCGAGGAGGAAGGCGCCCTCGTGGTGCCGGTGTGCAATAAGATCGAGGCGGAAATCGCCGAACTGGACGACGGCGAGGAGAAGGACATGTTCCTCGAATCCCTCGGCCTCGAGGAGCCCGGCCTCAACCGGGTGATCCGCGCCGGCTACCAGCTGCTCAACCTGCAGACCTACTTCACCGCCGGGGTCAAGGAAGTCCGCGCCTGGACCGTCAAGGTCGGCGCCACCGCACCGCAGGCCGCCGCCGTGATCCACACCGACTTCGAGAAGGGCTTCATCCGCGCCGAGGTCATCGCCTACGACGACTTCATCCAATACCGGGGCGAAGCCGGCGCCAAGGAAGCCGGCAAGTGGCGCCTGGAAGGCAAGGACTACATCGTGAAAGATGGCGACGTGATGCACTTCCGGTTCAACGTCTGACCAGACTCTGCTGAACATCGATAGTCCGTACCCCCGTACTCACATAGTGATACGGGGGTTTTCTTATCCAGCAATGTCTATAGCATGGCGCTCGCTATTGCTCGGTTGGCCCGCTGCGCGAACTGAGTTCCGCCATCAACTCAGTGGATCGCCGTGATCAGACTGCATCGATTCTGCTGTGCCTCCACGGCGACTGTGCGGATTGGGACCTCGACCATCCTTGCTTCCGGGAACAGGTACTGGCCTGGGCCATTGCCGAGCGACTCAAGGTCCGCCTCGGCATTGCTGATCCGGCTTTGTTAAGCGCCGAGCAAAAGGAAACCCTGGCACTGCTTGCACGTTTGGGTGTTGAGCTACTTGAGCTGGATGCCGCAAATCTGCAAGCTCCCCACCCGACTGCCCAGCTGTCATCTCAGGCTGATGTCCGAAGCCTGTACAGCAGCGTGAACAGCGTCAGGATACCAGGGGCCGATTGGCTGCAAGGTCATGCCGATGTTGTCTGGGCTACCAGTAAACTGATGCCAGCCGTTACGGGAAACACCATCGACAGCAGCGGCTGGAACCAACACCCGCAGGGGGCGTGTTAGTGCCGATGTAAAACTGACCCACCCCAGCGAAGTAAAACTGACCCACCTGGGCTAACGTCGCGGCCTTTTCGAGGCCGCCCATGTTGACCCAGGAGCAAGCAGTGGAGATCAGAGTATTGGC